>Ga0208130_1000018_pt1 | contig 85431 bp, 78 predicted proteins | sample ETNtaG_31_FD_185771 | JGI IMG/M metagenome (GOLD analysis project Ga0208130, IMG submission 185771) | Marine microbial and viral communities from oxygen minimum zone, Eastern Pacific Ocean - ETNP201310SV78 (SPAdes) (version 2) | ecosystem: Environmental > Aquatic > Marine > Oceanic ... | reverse complement strand
TTATTTTCAACTTCATCAAATTTTCTCTTAAGATCACTATTTTGTTTTCTTAAGTTTTCTTCTCTTGTTTCTAATTGTGTTTCCTGTCTTTGAATATCTCTAAGACTATTGTTTATACCTTGCTGAGCTTCGCTTTTGATCTGCAGAGCATTTTCTTTGGCTTCAACCAATATTTCTCTACTTCTAGCTTCAGCTCTTCTAAGTTGCCCTTCTACAGCATCCTTTGTTCTTCGTAGCTCTCCACTTGCAAAAAATGCTCTCGCTACGTAACCTGCTGCTACACCAACCAATCCTGATGCTAAAACACTAATGATAACCGCTATGATCATATTCATAATGACCTCCAGTTATTTAGTTTTAATATTTTTTTATATTTTTTAATTTCTGTTTTCATTATATCTTAATTATGAAAATTCTTAATAAATGACTTTTTTTAACAAAGAAAGAGTATAAATAGGAAAGATTATGATAAAAAATTCTGGGATTTTAAAAGGATTGACTGTTTTGGATTGCAGTCAAATATTAGCAGGCCCGTTCTGTTCTATGATTTTGGCTGATATGGGAGCAAGAGTAATAAAGATTGAAAAACCAAATGGTGGAGATGATATTAGAAAATGGGGCCCCTTCAAAAATGGTGAATCTGTTGGATTCATGAATTTAAATAGAAATAAAGAATCTATTGTTATCGACTTTAAGAATGATGACGGAATAGAAACTATGAAATCTCTTGTTAAAAAATCTGATGTAATTATTGAAAATTATAGAACAGGAACTATGGAAAAGTTAGGCTTGGGTTATGAGGATTTAAAAAAAATAAACGATAAAATAATTTATTGTTCTATTTCAGGATTTGGTCGTACCGGCCCATATGCTCAAAGAGCCGGATTTGATTTAGTTGCACAAGGTATGAGCGGACTGATGAGTATTACAGGACACCCTGATAATCCTCCTGCAAAAGTAGGAGTTCCTATAGCGGATTTGAATACTGGAATGTATGCACTTTCAGCTATAGAAGCAGCTTATATAAATTTACTAAAAAATAATGAAGGGCAATATATTGAAGTTTCTCTACTTGAATCAGCATTAGCATACACAGTTTGGGAATCAACGGGTTATTTTCATAATGAAGAAATAGCAGAACCATTGGGATCAGCTCATAGAGTATCAGCTCCTTATCAAGCTTTGAAAACAAAAGATGGCTATCTTAATGTAGCAGCCCCAAATCAAAGAAATTGGGAAAGATTATGTGAAGCAATAGGTAGAAATGATCTCCAAGAAAACAAAAATTTTATTGATAATACAAATAGAATGAAAAACTTAAGGGATTTAGAAACTGAACTAGAAAAAACTTTTATGAAAAAAAATAGAAATCAATGGATAGAAATATTAGATAATGCAGGAGTTCCTTGCGGACCTATTAATAATATAAATGAAGTTTGGGAAGACCCACAAATTAAATACAGAAATATGAGAATAAAAACAGAGCATCCAAAAATTGGAGAAGTTGATAATATAGGCGTTGTAGCTAAGTTCTTAGAAAAGCCTAGTTCAATCAGGACCCCTTCTCCTTTATTAGGAGAACATACAAAGAATGTATTAATTGATTTTGGATTCTCTGAAGAGAAGATTAAGAATCTTTTTGATAATAAAGCTATTTTCTAGAACTTTTAGATTTCATTCTGTTTTTTCTTTTTGTTCCCCTCCTCCATGCGCTTATGATTATAATAAGCAATGGAGGCAAAATGAAAAAAACTATTGCTTCATCTAAATAGCCAACTCTACCATGTAAAAAGAAAATATTACTCATTAAGTGATCTTACTAAACTTAAAAATTTTGTTTCTGGCATTTCTAATATTTCTAAGAAACTTTTATTTTGAGACTGAAGTAAAATCTCTTTAGATATTATGCCTATACTATCTTTTCTCAACTCAAAAATTGAAGGATTACCGTTCTTAAACCATAAACTACCTCCCAACTCTTTTGGGAATATGTTTTTTCTAGCTCTTCCAATTAAAAAGAATAAATATTCTTGATCATCAAAACTTTGATCAAATTTTTTTAATCTTTTATCCAAAACAAATAAATCATCTAATTCACTTTTTAGAAACGTAATAAAAATTTCATCCCCCTCACTTGAAGATCCCTTGATTTTCTCAATTACTGAAAACTTAAAACTTAAATATTCTTCCTCTTCAACTATAAAATTTAGCTCATTTTCTAATTTTTTTAATATTAATACTCTATCTGAGGTATTAACTAATTCATCTAAAGAATCATAATCCAATCCTTGCATTTCTCTTGCTGGAGGATCATAACATCCATTAAATGCTAGGACAGTAATTCCTAAAATTAATAATTTTATTTTTTTCATACTTTTATTTTTAGTGCTTTACTATTATATTTTCATAGATAAACTAAAACTAAAATAATTAATGGAGTTATTATGCCAAATAGAATAAATAGAGCAATAGAATTATTAGAAGATGATCAGCCTATTTACTATACAGGGCTTCATACTTTTTCAAAAGATTTTTTAACTTTTGAGCAAGGCAAAAAAGATTCCAAAATATGGGCAGATTATATAAATATTGGAATGGAACACGGTGCTTTTGATATGAATGGGCTTGAGGCATACATGGAAGGACTTTTAGCAGGAGGTCCAACAAATTCTGGTCATGTAACTCCTCCTGTGATAGTAGAATTACCCGTTCAGGGAGAAACAGAAGAAATCATTCAATATAACGCTTGGCAAATAAGGCAAATTTTAGCAAGAGGTGTGCACGGGATTTTGTTATGCGAAGCCACCTCTCCAGATGCTGTAAGAGCTTTTGTGGAATCATGTAGATATAAAATAAATGATACTGGAGTGGGATTTGGATTAAGGGATGGAACACGAGGTGTCGGATCAGAATTTATGGCCAAAAGAAAATGGGGTATTGAGGACGATAATGAATATAGGGATAAAGCAGATCCATGGCCCTTAAATCCTAAAGGAGAATTATTATTAGGACTTAAGATAGAAACATTAGGGGGTTTGAACAATTGTGAACAAATTTTAAGTATTCCTGGTATTGGTTTCGCTGAAATGGGGCCCGGAGATATGTCAATGTCTATGAAAATAAGAAGAAAACCAGGAGATAAAGAAGTTGATCCTAGAATAAAAGAGGCATCAGCAAGAGTAAAAAAAGCATGCGATAAAAATGGGGTGAAATTCTTAGAGGTAGCTTCCCCTGATAATATAATTGATGTAATCAAGTCAGGAGCAAGAGTGATTGCAGGCCAAGACCCTGAAGCAGCTGAAGTTGGAAGAAAATTTACTAAAAGAACAATGAAAGTCTAATTAACGTAAATTGAAATCAACACCAACTTTTTTGCAATAATTTTCAAACCAGGTTACTACTTCTTTGTGATACGGGATTCCTTTAGTTGATCTTTTTTCAAATTCTTCATTTTCCAAGAAACCTGCATAGACTACTCTTTCAAAGCCTTTTGCTGGTTTTGAATCAATTATTTTTGTTAACAAAGAATCCATATCTAACTTAAATTTTTGTACATCAGTGAAAGCATCAATAGAATATGCTGCAAAATAATCTGAGCCTTGATGGTCGTTAAATAATCCAGGACCTGCTCCTGATAATATGTTAGACATTATTTCTGCTACCATTCCTAGGCCGTATCCTTTATGTGAACCATTTTCTCTAGTTCCTCCAAATGGAAGCAAATGGTAATCTCCCTTGCTAGGTGTTTCAATCTCTTCTATTATTGGATTTCCTGACTTATCAGCTATCCATGATGGAAGCAGTTTGGCACCAGTTCTTCGAGTTAGCTCTATTTTATTACCTGCTACCTGAGATGTGGCTATATCAAAAAGAAAAGATGGCATTTCATTTGCAGGTGCACCCCATGCAACAGGATTAGTACCAAGTATTGGCTCTGAACCCCCTGTTGGTAAAGTTTGACCAGCAGGACTTCCTGTGTAGCAATGACCTATCATATCTTTTTCTGCTGCTTGCAACACATAATGCCCACAACCAGCTAAATGCCCTGTATTTATAACAGAAACTGACCCCATGCCATATTTTTGAGCTTTTTCAATTGCCATATCCATTGCAACAGGACCTATTTCTGTTCCAATAGCATTATCTCCGTCAATTTTAGCGGTAGTTGGGGTCTCACGTAATATCTTAATATTTGGACTAGGATTATAAGTACCGTCTTTATATCTGTCGAGGTATAGCCTTAATCCATTTGAAACTCCATGACTTTCAACTCCTCTTAAATCATTACCAATTAAAACTGATGCAGTATTATTGGCACCCTGTTCTGAAACTCCTATATTTTTTAATATATTTTTTGTTAAGTCAAAAATTTTCTCTGAATCAACAAAGATTTTATCCTCATCAGGAACCTTAAATCTTTCTAGCATTATCTTAACTCACAATCTATACCTATTTCATTACAATAATTTTCAAACCATTCAATTACCTCTTTATGATAAGGAATTCCTTCTTGGGATCTTTTTAAGTACTCCTCATTTTCCATAAGCCCTGCATAAACTACACGGTCATACCCTGAAGCCGGTTTTGAATTGATAATTTTACTCAGCAATTGATCCATATCTTTTTTGAATTTTTTTACATCAGTAAAAGCATCAATAGAATAAGCAGCAAACATATCAGATCCTTCATGGTGTAAAACAGGAGCTGGCCCCATTCCTGAAAGTTCATTTGTCATAATTTCAACTACCATCCCTAATCCAAATCCTTTATGAGAACCATTTTCTCTTGTTCCACCAAATGGCAAAAGATGATAGTTTGATTCTCCGTGCCTTCCAGTTCTTTGAGGTGCATCAACTTCTTCTAAAATTGGCTCTCCGTCCTTATCTGTTATCCATCCCGGTAAAATTTTTGCCCCAGTTCTTAAGGCAAGACCTATTTTATTTGATGCAATTTGAGTAGTTGCAATATCAAAAAGAAATGGAGGCATTTCATCAGCTGGTGCAGCCCAAGCAACTGGATTAGTACCTAATATAGGTTCTGATCCCCATGTCGGAACAGTCAAGCCTGCTCCACCTGAAGTCATAGCTTGTCCTATCATATCTTTTTCTACTGCTTGAAGTGGATAATAACCACAACCTGCCAAATGCCCTGTATTACTAACAACAACACATCCCATCCCATATTTTTCTGCCTTTTCTATAGCCATTTCCATTGCAATAGGACCTATTTCTGCACCTAATGCATTATCTCCATCTATGGTAGCTGTAGTTGCAGATTCTCTAACAATTTTAATGTCAGGATTGGAGTTATAATCTCCAGAAGCGTACTTTTCTACGTAAAGCCTCAGTCCGTTTGATACTCCATGAGTCTCTACGCCTCTTAGGTCGTTACCAATCAAAACTGAGGTAGAATTTTTTGCTCCTTCCTCAGAAACTCCTGAAGATTTTAAAATATTTTCTGTAACCTTAGTAATTTTTTCCACAGGAACATAAACTTTATCTTCCTCAGGAACTTTAAATCTGTCTAACATATTACCCTCCTATTTGTTTCTATATATTAACCTAAATCCTAAATTTCCTGTAGAGGAATCAGGAGTATTTTGAGTTCTCGCTGATGTTCTATACCTATTGCAATATGAATTATGACATAAATAAGAGCCACCTTTCATAGTTTTTGAGGAGCCATATTTTGGCCCTGTAGGATTAAACCTTGTGTCTTTTCGTTCAACTTGATGAAAGGAGGGTGAAAACCAATCTTTACACCATTCCCAAACATTTCCAGAAGTATCATAAATTCCATAGTTATTTGGCTCGTAATAATCAACAGGAGAAGTTCCTAACCAGCCATCTTTTAGCGTATTTGTTTCAGGAAAATCTCCATCCCAAATATTACATTTATTATAAATATCATTATCATCATTACCCCAAGAAAAAATATTTTGATTTAATCCTCCCCTAGCTGCCATTTCCCATTCTGCTTCAGTAGGTAAATCTTTTCCGATCCATTTTGCATAAGCATTAGCATCATTCCATGAAACATGAACAACTGGATGTTTTTCTAAATCCATAAGATTTGAATCAGGACCGTTTGGATTTCTCCAGTAAGCTCCATCAACTTTCCACCACCAAGGTGTCCCTGAAACAGTCTCGGTCACACTATTTTTTGTATTATTTGAAACTAGTTGATAAAAAACAAAGGACCATTTATATTTTTCAGCCTCCGTTTTATAACCAGTTTGAGAACAAAAGTCATCAAAATCTTTATTAGTGACAGGAAATTGATCAATATAAAAAGTATCAACCTCTACTTCTCTTACTGGTCCTTCTCCATCATTTATAAAAGCATTCTCATAATCAGTACCCATAAGAAAGCTCCCTTGAGAAACCTTAACCATTTTACTTATTTTTGATTTTTCAGATAAATTACTAATTGAAAAATCATTCTTGATTTCAAAATCAATACTTTTTTCTCTATTTGGACTACAGCAATTTTTTTCAGACATAGTTTTTTCTTTAGCTTGTTTACTTTAAATAAATTTATGTCTATATTACATATATCACTAGTATGGAGTAAATATATGAAAATAGAAGCTATTAATACTTATGTTGTAGATGCTGGATGGAGACCTTGGCAATTCACTGAAATAGTTACTGACTCAGGAATAACAGGATATGGAGAAATGTCAGATGGAAGAAATCCATGGGGCATAGTCGGATCTGTTGAAGATTTTAAACCATTGTTACTAGGAAGAGACCCTCTAAATATTCAATCGATTTACTGGGATTTACAAAGAATGGCAATACAGTCAAAAGGAGGGATAGCTCTTAAGGCTATTGCGGGAATTGAATTGGCATTATGGGATATAAAAGGAAAGCATCATGGAGTTCCAGTTTATGATCTTTTTGGAGGAAAGGTTCGAGACAAACAAAAAATTTATTGGTCCCATTGCGGAACGTCCCGAGCAAGGAGTTATAAACAATTAGGAGTAGACCCTCTAAATTCCAGACAAGATATTATTAATCTAGGTAAAGAAGTCAAGGATAAAGGTTATACATCTCTAAAGACAAACATTATTGTTAGACCAGATTCTCCATTAAGTAATCCCCCAGAAAGTACCTATGTTTTCTTCGGTGGCTTTGGAGGAGGCTATGGAACTACAGATCAAGGTTTAGAATATACAGCTGATAATCAGACATTTATAAATTATGAACTTTTGGATGTAATAGAAGATCATATTAGTGCCCTTCAAGAAGGATCTGAAGGCAAAGTAACTATTGGCCTTGATCTAAATTTTAATTTCAAACCACAGGCAGTTAAGAAAATTTGCAAGGTTTTGGAAAAATACAATATGATGTGGGTTGAAATAGATATGTATGAGCCTGATGGATTGAAAGAAATAACTGATTCTACAGAGGTTCCTATTACTTCAGGAGAAAACCTTTTAGGAATAACAGACTACAGACCTTATTTTGACAAGAGATCAATGGATGTAGCAATGATAGATATACCCTGGCAAGGATTTATAAATTCTAAGGAAGTAGCAGCCCTTGCTGCAAGTCACCAGATAAACATTGCTCCCCATAATTATTATTCTCATTTATCAACTATGATTTCATTGAATCTTTGCGCAAACGTCCCTAATGTAAGAATAATGGAAATAGATATAGATGATGTCCCTTGGAAAGATGAAATGATAGGAGGCCCATTAAATATAAAAAATGGGGTCGTAGATATACCTGAAGGGCCGGGTTGGGGTGTTAATATTGATACAAAGGTGTTAGAAAATCATCTATGGCAAAAAGGTAAAGGACCAGGATATACAAACAGCAAACATGCATTTGATAATAAAAAATAAATAGATAAAGAGGAAAAGATGGAAATGCCAAGAAAAAATAAAGTAAAAGATAAATTAAATAATGGAGAAAGAGCCTATATTGCAGCTGGAAATTCTCATGCTTCAGATATTGATGCATTTGGGCATGCCGCAGTTGAATCAGGAATCGATGGAATATGGCTAGAAGGAGAACATGGTTTAGTAGGGCCAAACAATGTTGGAGACTTGACTAGAGCATGCGATCTTTGGGGATTAACTTCAGTAGTAAGGATAAATGAAAATTCTCAAGGACAAATTTACAGAACTTTAGACTTAGGTGCTCAAGGTATTGTTGTACCTCATGTTAATACTAAAGAAGAAGCTGAAAATGTAGTAGCTGGAGGAAAATTTGCTCCAATAGGTCAAAGAGGAATGTATGGATCCAGGCAAGGATTTGGAGTTAATAACTTCTTTGAAGTCGCCAACGATTTGAGTTTACTGGTTGTATTAATTGAAGATATTGTTGCTGTTAATAACTTAGATTCAATACTAGAAGTCGATAATATAGACGTATTTTTTGTCGCCCCAAGCGATTTAGCACAGTCTATGGGTTACATAAACGATCTCGGAAATAAAGAGGTTATTAATACTATAGATAATGCTCTTAATAAAATAATTGATTCGGGGAGAACTGCAGGTACGATGTGTAATTTAGCAAATACAAATAAATTTGCAAGAATGGGAGTTCAATTTTTATTTGCAGGTACAGGCGAATGGATGGCAAATGGAGCAAAGCAATTTGTAGACCAAGGAGAAAGCTAATTTTGAATAAAAAATACTACATATTTTTTATTTTTATTTTTCTTCTTTTTGGTTGTAGGGGCGGAGGCGCTAATCCTTCAAGTAGTGCATCTATACCAATAATAGAACCAACTCCATCTGATATGTATTGCCAAAATCAATACTATGTTGAGTCATACCCTCAGCTCGAAGATTTGGCATCTAATATATTAGAGGTAGATGAATCAGGAATTGAATATTTTATTCTTGAAGAAGGTGAGTCTGAAAAGCCAGACTTAAATTATTTAGTCACCTCAAAATATACTGGATGGCTAGAAAATGGTTGTGTTTTTGACTCTTCATATACAAGGAATGAAGCATCTGTATTTCCACTTTCTAGAGTTATTCAAGGATGGCAAATAGGAATAACTAAAGTAGGTAAAACAGGAAAAATATTCATTAAAATCCCTCCGGATTTAGGCTATGGTCCTCAAGGAGCTCCTCCAAGAATTCCAGGCAACAGTACTTTATATTTTTATGTAGAAATAGAAGATATTCAATCCATAGAAGATTATTTGAAATCTCAAGAAGAAGAAAAAAATAAAACTAATTAAAATTAGAGGCAAAATAATGGCAAATCCTAAAATTAAAGACATAAAAGTCATTCTCACAGAACCTGATAATATACGTCTAGTTATCGTAAAAATTTTAACTGACATAGATGGTCTTTATGGAGTGGGTTGCGCTACATTTACACAAAGACCTAATCCAGTAAAATCTGCAATAGAGGATTACTTGAAACCTTTTTTAATTGGAGCAGATGTCAATAATATTGAAGATATTTGGCAATCATCTTATGTTTCTTCCTACTGGAGAAATGGGCCTGTATTAAATAATGCTCTATCAGGTATAGATCAAGCATTATGGGATATCAAAGGAAAAATGGCTGATATGCCAGTCTATGATCTATTAGGAGGTAAAACAAGAGAAGCAGCTGCTGTGTATGTACATACCTCAGGAGATTCAGAAGAAGAAGTTGGAGATCAAATGCAAGCATATGTTGAGAAAGGTTTTCATCATATTAGGGTTCAAATATCAACACCTGGATATTCAACTTATGGAAATAAATCTGCAAAAACTGGAAATCAAACAACCAATAATAAAGATCCATTAAAGGGGCCTATTCCTATTACTAGCAGAATAAAAAGCTATGACAAAAATAAATTATATGCTCACCCAGGAGGAGTATTTGAACCTAAACCATATATGAGATCGGCTATATCTTTATTTGAATATATAAGAAATAGATTTGGTTATGGAGTAGAAATACTACACGACGTTCATGAAAGAATACCTCCTATACTAGGAGTGTGGTTTGCAAAAGAAGTTGAAAAATATCAGCTGTTTTTTTTAGAAGATCTATTTAGTCCTGAAGATAATGAGTATTTCAAAATGGTTAGAAATCAAACCTCTACCCCAATTGCAATGGGAGAATTATATAGCTCTCCACATGAGATCATTCCAATGTTAAAAGATAGATTGATAGATTTTATAAGAATTCATATTTCTGACATAGGGGGAATCTCTCCTGCAAAAAAAATTGCTGCTATGGGCGAAATAATGGGAGTAAGAACTGCGTGGCATGGACCGGGAGATACCTCTCCAGTTGGGCATGCAGCCAATTTAGCATTAGACTTAAGTTGCTATAACTTTGGCATTCAAGAATATTCAATTTTCGGTGAAAATACTAAAGAAGTTTTCCCCGGTTGCCCTGAAGTAAAAAAAGGCATGATGTGGCCTAATGATAAACCTGGCCTTGGAATTGACATAGATGAGAAACTAGCTGAAAAATTTCCTTTCAAAGAAAGAGAATACGGCGGAGCATGGGATACAGTAAGAAGAGCAGATGGATCTATGGTAAAACCTTAGACAAAATATCCATTAAGTTCTGTTACTTGTTTACCCTTTTCAAAAGCTAATTTTCCATTTACAAAAACTTTATATATTCCAGCAGATAAAACTTCAGGATCCTCAAATGTTGCCAAATCATTTATTTCATCAGAATTGAAAATAACTAAATCAGCAAAATTATTCTCTTTTATCTCGCCTCTATTCTTTATTCCTATTTTGTCAGCAGGAAACTTAGTCATTCTATTAATTAATAGTTCAATAGGTATATTAAATCTTCTTCTCAATCTACCTAATATTCTTGTAAAACATCCATAAGCTCTTGGATGAATTGTTTGACCTGTTGGCACAGAATCAGACCCAACAAGATAATCAGGTCTTTGTAAAAGGTTCATTATATCTTCTTCAACCTGTCTCCAAGTTGAAATACTTGCAGGTGGAATTACTCTAAAACCACAATTTAATCTTGTCTTATACATTATGTCTAAAACATGTTGTATGGGAGATAAATTATCTTTTTTTGCGCCATCAACTACGCTTAATCCTGCATATTCATGCATATCTTCTCTACCTATTGATGTCCACATTGCACCTTCAATATCATGCCTAGGAGCATTCTTTAATAATTCTTTTTCCCAAAAATCTCTTTTTTTCTGATCTTCCAGTATAGACATAATGTTATCAATTCCACCAAGATGAAAATCTCCTGGAAAAAATATAAGAGGGATAGTACATCCCACAGGATAAGAATATGTCTCCATAGTAATATCTATACCTTCTTTTTTTGCTTTATCAATAGGCTCTAATAATGCATCAATTTGCCCAGCATTTTGTTCAACGGTTCTGTAATGCTCAACTACTAGTGAAACTTCTGATCTTCTAGCAACTTCGATAGCTTCTAGAATTCCACCATTCGCAAAAGCTCTATGCTTTTCATGGCTTCTTAGATGAACAGAATAAACTCTATTTTTTGATTTTGCGACTTTCGAAAGCTCAATTAATTCTTCAGTACTTGAGAATGTTTGAGGATAATAATCTAAACCTGTAGAAAATCCAGCAGCACCCTGCTCGAAAGATTCTTCTAATTTATATTTTGCTTTTTTTAATAATTCTCCTTCAAGGGGGATATCATTCATTCCAGTAAGATTTAATCTCAAAGGACCATGCCCGGCAAAAACAGCTACATTGATTTTACTTTTCTTATGATAGAATTTTTTTGCTGAATCAAAAGACGTTCCATCAAAATCTTCAGGCGGATGACCTAAAATTCCTGATAAATAATCTATGTGTTTCTTTGATTTAGATTTGTCTAAAGGAACTATACCAATTCCGTCCGGAGAAAGTATTTCTGTAGTAACACCTTGAGAAATACCATAAATATGTTGAGGATCTCTTAAGATATCAAAATCTGCATGAGAATGAGTATCTATAAAACCAGGAGAAACACATAATCCTTCAGCATCAACAACAGTTTTAGCTTCCTGATCTTTTAAATCTCCAATAAATACTATTTTATCTCCCTTAATAGCAATATCTGATTTTTTAGGCTTATCACCTGTTCCATCAATTATATTTCCATTTTTAATAATTAAATCAAACATTCTATCCACCAAAGTTAAAATTTTAAATAATCCATTTATACTATATTACATAAGAAAATAAACAATTATAAATAATGCTTAAAGAAGAAAATTCTAACTCAGAGCCATATAAGCCAAGCGATGTTGAAAAAAAATGGCAAGATATTTGGAAAAAAGAAGATATTTATAAAACTTCTGATAGTGTTGAGTCGAAAAAAAACTGGTATGCATTATCAATGTTTCCTTATCCATCAGGAGATCTTCATATAGGGCATTGGTTTGCATTTGCACCGGCGGATGCTCATGCAAGATTCAAAAGACTTGAAGGTTATAATGTAATGCATCCTCAAGGTTTTGATGCATTTGGATTGCCCGCAGAAAATGCTGCTATAAAAAGAAATATAAATCCTAAAAAATGGACTTTTGATAATATTCAAAATATGCAAAAACAGTTCGATATGATGGGGAATTCATATGACTGGAGCAGGAAATTGGTAACATGTACTCCCGATTATTATAAATGGAATCAAAAGTTTTTCATCGAAATGTATAAGAACAAATTAGCATACAGAAAAAATGGTCCTGTATGGTGGGATCCTGTTGATCAAACAACCCTTGCAAACGAACAAGTTGTTGATGGAAAGTCTGAAAGATCTGGAGCTGAAGTTATAAAAAAAATGATGCCACAGTGGTATTTCAAAATAACAGATTATGCTGAAGAATTACTTAATATGGATGATCTAGAGTGGCCTGAAAAAATAAAACAAATGCAAAAAAATTGGATAGGAAAGTCTGAAGGAGTTACAATAGACTTTCAAATTGAAGGGGCATCAGAAAAAATTAGTACATTCACAACAAGAATTGATACACTTTTTGGAGTTACATTTTTAGTTCTAGCTCCAGAGCATCCTGCGATAAAAAAATTAAATTTGGAAAAAAATGATGATGTAAAGAATTATATTTTGAATTCACAAAAACTATCTGAAATAGACAGAACTTCTACAGTTAGAGAAAAAACTGGAGTAAAGACAGATATTTATTGTATAAATCCAATAAATCAGGAAAAAATCCCTGTGTTTATTGGAGATTACGTTCTTGCGTCATATGGTACAGGAGCGGTAATGGGAGTTCCTGCTCATGATCAAAGAGATTTTATTTTTGCTAAGAAATATAACCTTCAAATAAGACTTGTTATATCTCCAGACGGATCGCATAACATTGAATTAAATAATGCATATACGGATAATGGAACTCTTGTTAATTCAGGTGATTTTGATGGAATGAATAATACAGAAGCAAAAATAAATATTGCAAATTTAATTGAAAACAAAAATGTAGGTAAAAAAACAATTACTTATCATATACGTGATTGGTTGATTTCAAGACAAAGATATTGGGGAACTCCTATACCAATGTTTTATGATGAAAATGATGAAATAATTCCAGTTGATGAAGAATTTTTACCTGTAGTTTTGCCTGACGTAAAGGAATTTATGCCTACTGGTCAATCTCCGCTTACTTTGGATGAAAATTTTCTTTACTTTGATCATCCAAAATTTGGAAGACTAAGAAGAGAAACTGATACTATGGACACCTTCATGGATTCATCATGGTATCACCTTAGGTTCACTAGTCCAGGTGAATTAGATTCACCTTTCGACAGACAAAAGGTCAATAATTGGTCTCCTGTTGATCAGTATATGGGAGGAGCTGAGCATGCAGTTATGCATTTGTTATACGCAAGGTTTTTTAATAAGGTTCTTAGAGATTTGGGTTATTTGAATTTTGACGAGCCATATAAAAGATTGTTCAATCAAGGAGTAATGCTTGCAAGGCATATGAAAATTTCTAAAAGAAATAACCCTTTAAATCCTGAACCCTTAGTTAAGCAATATGGAGCTGACTCTGTAAGAGCATACTTAATGTTTTTAGGTCCTTGGGATAGAGGTGGAGACTGGTCTGATTCTGGAATAAATGGAGTGTATAGATGGTTACATAGGATATGGGATTTGGCTAATTTTAAATATAAAGAAAAGGATTTAGATAAAGAAGAATCTAAAAATTTAATTCAAATAAGTAATATAACTACAAAAAATGTATTGCATGACATGAATAACTTTAAGTACAACACAACAATTGCCTCTTTGATGGAATACACAAACTTTCTATCTAAAATAAGAAGTAATGGACAAGTCTCTAAATCAGATTGGATAGATGCATTAAAAAGACTTCTAATACACTTATCTCCAATTTGTCCTCATATTTCTGAAGAACTTTGGGAAAAATTAGGTCATAAAAATTCAGTTCATCTCCAGCAAAACCCAACTTATACTGAGAATCTTATAGAAAAATCAAGCTTTACACTAATAATCCAAGTCAATGGAAAGCTTAGAGACCAAGTTGAAATGCAAAAAAACACAAATATTGAAGAAATAAAGTCATATTTAAATCAATCTGAAAAATTAAAAAAATATATTTCTGGAAAAGAAATAATAAAAGAAATTTATATTGAAAATAAATTAATCAATTTAGTTGTTAGATAATGGTTCCCAAACTCTAAAACTTGTCATTTCTCTAGGAGGAGAAAGAGTCCTTCCTACTTCAACATACGAGACTTCGGCGACAAATATTCTGCCATTAGAGTCTACTGAAATGGAGTGAGGCCATAAAAATTGATCTGCTTCTTCGCCTGGCAGTTCAGATCCTAGTCTTTGAATTAATTCGCCTTGTTTATTCCATATCCCTACTGAATGCCCTAAATTTTTCACACCTTCCTGTACGGGAGGAGGACCCTGTTCTGCTATATAAATATTTCCATTATTATCAGAAGTTACGGCAGTAGCTTTATGAACATGCCATTCTTTAATAAATTCTCCTGAAGTAGAAAAAATTTGCACTCTATGATTTTCTCTATCGCAAACTATTAGCTCCTCTTCACTGATCATGCATAAATTATGAGGAAGTGAGAATTGACCAGGTTGTGTCCCTGATTCCCCCCAACTCTTTATATGCTTTCCTTCTGAATCATAGTGATGTATCCTTGAGTTCCCATAACCATCAGATATAAAAATATCTCCGTTAGCCTTATTTATTGTAATATCAGTAGGTCTATTAAAAGGCGCGCCACTTTCTCTTTCAGAAGGATTGCCATCACCCAAAGAAAGTTGTAATTCTAAAGATTGATTAAATTTATAAATTTTATGACCACTGTCATCAACACACCAAATATTATCATCATAATCTAGAAGAATTGAATGAGGCCTTACAAACCTAGATCCTGCCCATGTTTGAAGCTTATAATCAATTTTTATAGCTTCTACTTTTATTTTTCCATAAGGGTCATCATTACCCCAAGACTTAATCAAATCACCATTTTTATCAAAAATTAACAAAGGAACATTTCCTCTATTAAAAATATAAACGTTATCATTACTATCTACAGAAACGCTTGTTGCTTCTCTTAGCCATATTCCATGAGGAATTTTCGCCCAAAATTTTACTGGTTTGTATTTTTTATTCATAATTTGTTTATATTACAATTTATCCAAAATTTATGTCAGCTGTAGCAGGGTTCTTTAGGACTTTTTTAATTTTTGAATGAGTGGTTAAATTTGGATCTTGATTTATTATTTTTTCAACTTCTACATTGACATCCTTTATCAAGTCTAAGTCTAATGGATCTGCAATCTTATACTCAGATGACCAACCACTTTGCTTAGTCTTATCTATTTCTCCAGGACCTCTTATTTTGAGATCTTCCTCAGAAAGCTTAAATCCATCGTTAGTTTTAACTAAAACTTCCATCCTTTTTGCAGTTAATTCATTAATTTCATCAGAAGAAACAATTATACATTTTGATTCTTTTTCTCCTCTTCCTACTCTACCTCTTAATTGATGAAGCTGAGAAATACCAAATCTCTCAGCAGAATTAATAACTATAAGAGTTGCATTTGGTATATCAACACCTACTTCAATTATAGGAGTTGTCACTAAAATATCTATTTCTCCTTCTCTTAGCTTATCCATTATTTTATGTTTTTCTTCCATTTTCATTCTTCCATGTAAAAGCATAATATTAAACTTTGATAATTTACTAAGTTTTAATTTTTCAAACTCTTGAGTTACTGAAGATACTTCAATTTTTTCTGAGGTGTCAATATGAGGACAAACATAAAAAACTTGAGATCCTAATTTTATTTCTTTTTCTACGTTATTTATAATTTCGTCAAATTGATTATTTTTCATCCAAAAAGTTTGAACATCTCTTTTTCTATTTGGCATCGTCTTAATAGTTGATAAAGATAAATCTCCATAAAGAGTCATACTTAATGTCCTTGGGATTGGAGTTGCGGACATAGCCAGTAGATTGGGAATAGGGTTTCGTTTTAGTAATAAGTTTCTTTGCTCTACTCCAAATCTTTGTTGCTCATCAATCACAATTAGGCCAGATAGATTTTTTGATATTTTTTCTTGCAGCAATGCATGAGTTCCAATAACTATATCTACCTCATTATTCATTATCATCGCCCTAGTCTTATCTTTGATTTTCTGATTCAATGAACCTGTTAATAAAGCTATTTTAATTTTTTTATTTATCTCACAAACTCTTATATTTTCATCATTTCCAAACTCTATTGAGGCGTTAATCAAATCAGATAAATTTAAAAAATGTTGCTCTGCCAAAACTTCTGTAGGAGCTAGTAAAATCCCTTGTTTATTTTCCATTGCACTACATAATAAAGAAATTAAGGCTATGATTGTTTTACCTGATCCTACTTCCCCTTGAAGTAATCTTGCCATAGGAAGATTAGAAGAAAGATCATTTTTAATTTGTTCAAGAGTTGTTTTTTGATCTTTGGTTAAGTTGAAAGGAAGTAAATTAATTATATTTTTATAGTTTTCATTGAAAGATTCAAATTTGTATGAAGAAATATTTTTTTCTCTTTGTTTTTTTCTATACTTAACAGAAATCTGATTCTCAAAAACTTCATGGAAAGCAAAACTTCGAGAAGCTTTATCTCTTTCATCAATATTCTTTGAAAAATGTAATTTTTTAATTGAATCTCTTAAAGAAAAAAGACTATTTCTTTGAAGAACATCCTCTGGAATAAAATCTTCAAATTTTTCCAAAACATTGGATTTTATTGCACTAGAAATTCTTGTTTTGATTACTTCCTGGGATAATTTTTCAGTTGAATGATAAATAGGCTGAAGATAATCAAATCTCCTGATATTTGTGTCAAATAATTCATAATCGGGATTATTAAATTGTAAAGAATTTCTAAATCTTTTTACTAATCCAGCTAAAGCTATTTTTTGACCTACCTTAAACTTTTTTACTAAAAATGCCATATTGAAAAATGTAGCTGTAATTGATCCTGAATCATCAGATACAATAATTTGTGGAGCATTCATTCTTTTGATTAATAGTTTTTTTGTAACAGTGCCTACTATCGTAGCTTCCTCATTTTCTTTCAAATTTTTTATTGATTTTTTGGCTGTGTAGTCTTTATATCTAAATGGAAAATGAAGTACTAAATCCCCAAGATTAAAAATCCCTAAATTAGAAAATTTCATTACGTTTCTTTTTTCCATAAAAGGAAGTTGGTCTAAAGGAGTTTCTAATGGCAAATTTTTTAAAAGCAATTCGTGAGAGATCTTTTCTTCAATAATTTTTATTTCATAAAAAATTTTTGATAAAAGATTTTTAACCCATATATGTCTCTCGCCTATTCCTAAATTTTTATAATTTCTTGATCTCATTGGATAAACATCTCTAATCCAATCTAAATCACTGTATGAATTTTGAATAAAATTGTCTATTCCAAGTTCAATTGATTGATCATTCAGGCCTAAATCATATTCTTGCGAAAGAATAGAAGACAAAATCTTAAGCCTATTTACTTTCTTTGAAGAATCCAATTATTTACTCCGAAGAAATAAATCCTACTCCAAAAGCTCCAGGGCCAAGATGAGTCCCTACGACCGGCCCAAATTCAGCAATGATTATATTTTTTGAATCAACGATTTGTGATGCTTTATCTTTTAGTAAATTGGCTCTTTCTGAATGATTTGCATGAACTATAAAAAGGGTTTTTATTTTATGATTTTTTAATTCTTCAACAATAAAATCCATTCCTTTTACTAATGTTCTAGCCTTACCAACAGATTGAATTTCACCATCTACTGCGCCTAAAATAGGCTTAATCTTTAGAAGTGATCCAATGAACTCTCGTGCTTTTCCAATCCTACCACCTTTAGCAAGATATTCAAGAGTGGGAACTAAACCCATAAACTTTGCATTGGGTATTAGCTTTTCTGATTCCTCTATTAAATTTTCAAAGGATTTCCCTTCTTGATTTAACTCAGCTAGTTTGTATATTATCGCTCCTAAACCTAGAGTTCCGTTCATACTATCAATGACTTTTATATTTTCATTACCTATTTCTTTTTGTGCTTGTAATGCTGAGCTGTATGTAGCACTAAGCTTTCCTGATATATGAACTGAAATTATTGAATCATGAGTTTTCAGTAATTTTTCATAAGTTTCAACAAATCTTCCAACTGATGGCTGTGAGGTCTGAGGATGAATTTCTGATGAACTTAATTTTTCAAAAAACGCATCCGGTTTTATATCAATTCCATCTAAAAATGTTTCTTCACCAAAATGTACATTTAAAGGGATTACTGTAATGTTTTTTTCTTTAACTACATTGTTTGGCAAATCACATGTACTGTCTGTAACTATTGCTATTTTTGACATTTTCTATACCTATTCTCCTAGTATGAAATAATTATAGTATGGCTGATTGCCTTCTACAATCGTTAATTCATTATCATTGTTTTTTTCATAAAAAGATCCTTCTAAATTTTTATGGTCTTGTTCTATAGAATCATGACCTACTATTACTGTTAGAATCTCATTTCTATTAGACATATCACTTAACAAAAATTCTAGTGATTTTTGAGGATTATCAAATGAATCTAAAATTTCATCATTTAGAATAGCAATATATTGATCCTTCTTAATTTGCTTTCCAGAAATTTTTACATCTCTTGTAGATTTAGTTATGGACGCTTCTTCAATTGAAGAAATCCCTTTTTCCATTGTTGATATGTTTTCATCTAGAGTTTTAGAGTCATCAAAATATACTAAACTTGAAATACCTTGCTGTATTGATTTTGTTTCTAAAATCCCTAAGCCTTCTCTGTCCGAAATTTCAATTAATTTTTTTACAGTTACTAAAATATTTGGATTATTAGGAAGTATAATTATATTTTTAGATTTTATATCTTCAATTACTTCTAAAATATCATTAATACTTGGGTTCTTTTTAGGACCCCCAATTAAAACATGCATTGCATTTCCTGCAGTTTCGTTAAAAATATTTATTATTCCTTTACCTTCGCATATTGAAAGAATAGATGTGTTTATTTTTTTATAATCTTTTTGAGAATCAATTATCTCTTTTGTCTGCTCGTCCATATTCTGTATAAAAATATTTTCAACTACACCTATTTTTTTTGCGTATTCGATTATAGGATCAGTTTCTAAAACATGTATGTGTATTTTCATAAGAGATGAATCTCCTGTGATGACAGCAGATTTACCAAATTCAGGAATAATTTCTCTGTGTTTTGAAATATCCATATTGTCACCTTTTACAGTAAAAACAGTACAGTTTCCCCATTCTATCTCTTCTGACTCATCATAAAAATCTTTAGAGACAGAGTCTGATAACCCAGAAATCATTTCAAGATAAACTTCGTTGAGCTTTTTTTCTATATCGTCTTGATTAATGTAAATAGTAGAAAGGAACCATGCATTAATCATCATTGCAAACCCTAATCCACCAGAGTCAACCACATCTGCTTCTCTCAGGATTTCCAACTTATTTGGAGTTTCTTTTACAGATTTTATTGATTGATCAGAAAGTTCTCTCAAAAAATCTGATAAATTTTTAGAAGATTCACATTTTTCAATTGCTTTTGATCCAAGATCTTCATAAATACTCAGGAGAGTACCTTCAACAGGGTTGGGGAGAGATTCTCTAGTAGTCCTAGCAGCATTAACAAATCCATCTGCTAATGTCCCAAAGGATAAAATTTTATTTTTTTTATATGCAGATAACAAACCAAGGAAAAATTGAGATAAGATTACACCTGAGTTACCCCTTGCCTCCATCAATGAAGAATTTTTTAACGCCAATAAAAAATCTTCAACATTCATATCATCCTCGAAACTCAAATCTAAACTTTTCATTGTAAGGAGCATGTTAGTACCTGTATCTCCATCAGGAACAGGAAAAACATTTAATTTATTTATTTTTTCTTTATATAAATTCAAGCAAAAAATAAAATTATTAAGTCCTAAAATAAGCTTTTCGAGAGAAATCTCTTTATTTGTGTTCATAAAATAATATTTCGGATTATAAGATTGAATGATAAACTATAGTCGTAAAAAAAAAAATAATTTAAATAATAAATTTACCGAGAGAGAAAAATGTCAATCGATCCAAGAAAGCATTTAGGCTTAGGCCCATTAAAAAAACCTTTATTTGGTCATAATAGATCACATGCACTTAATGCAACTCAAAAAATTTCAAAACCAAACGTACAAAAAAGAAAAATTACCATTGGTGAAAAAGAATATACTGTAAAACTAACAGCAAGAGAAATAAGAACACTGGACAAAAAAGGAATTGCTCTTAAATAGACTTTCTAATTTGATTAACAGCCCCAAGATATCCCAAGTCATTATTCAAAATACCTGTTCCTGAAACAAACATTCTTGCTCCACAATCATAAGGACTTTTTATAGTTTCAGATTTTATTCCACCATCAACACCTATTAAAAAATCATTAGATTTGTTGATTTTTGCTAATTTTTCAATTTTTTCTTCTACAAAAGAAAGATAAGATTGACCACCTTTTCCTGGATAGACAGTCATAAGTAATACTCTATCAATTATGTCTAAGAAAGGAAGTATTTTGGAAATCTCTGTGTCAGGGTTAATGGCTATTCCTTTTTTCATTTTTGTTTTACTTAGCATTTCAATTACATCCTTAGGATTATCTAATGACTCTATATGAAATGTAAATATATCTACTCCAATTTCAAAAAGACTATTTATATGATTAGCTGGATTATTTACCATTAGATGCGCTTCTATAGGAAGGCTAGTCAATGATCTTATTGTTCTGAGTAAAGGCTGTCCAAAGGAAATATTTTCTACAAAGTGTCCATCCATAATATCTATATGAAATTCATCTATACCAGAAAAATTTAGAGACTTAATTTCTTTTTCTAAATTCTTAAAATTTGAAGACAGTATTGAGGCACTTATAATAATATCTTTATCAGGCATTAGATTTAGCTTTGATAAAAAGTTTTGCATTTTTAATCTGATTTTCAACAGAATTAGTAGAAGTTCCGCCTAAAGAATTTCTTTTTTCTACAGAATACTTAAGGTCAATCTGCATAACATCCTCGTCGAAAAGATCCGAAATATCCCTGAATTCATCAAAAGATAATTCATTTATAGATTTTTTTTCTTTAGTTAATTTCTGAGATACTCTTTTTATAATCCCATAAGCTTCTCTAAATGGGACTTTTTTATAGGCTAAATAATCAGCAAAATCAGTAGCAAGAATATCAGAATTTATAGATGATTCAAACATTATTTCCTTATTGAATGAAACCTCAGAAAACATCGTTCTTAATACTTTCAAGCTATCAAATATAGTATCTAAAGATGACATTGCACCACTTCGATCTTCTTGTAAATCTCTATTATATGTAAATGGCAAAGCTTTTAATGTTGTCATAAGACCCATAAAATTCCCTAAAACCCCACCAGTTTTTCCTCTAATCAGTTCAAGATAATCAGGGTTTCTTTTTTGAGGCATTATGCTCGATCCTGTAGTAAATTGCTCAGGAAGATTTATAAAATCAAACTCATCCGTTGACCAAATAATAAATTCTTCGCATATCCTAGATAAATTTAATATAGCTGAGCTACATACATAGTGAACATCCAAAATATGATCTCTTGAAGATACTGAGTCAATTGAATTAGTTGATATTTTACCAAAGCCTAATTCTTTAGCTAAAAATTCTCTATCAATAGGAATTGTTACACCTGCAAATGCACCGGATCCTAGTGGCATAATATCTAGATTATTAATACATTCATCAAGTCTATCTAAATCTCTGGATAACATCGTAAAAAATGACATTAAGTACTGAGAAAGAAGTACAGGTTGACCTTTCTGTAAATGAGTATAACCGGGCATAATAATAGAAATATTTTTTTCAGCAAGAGATACAATTTCTTCTAAAAATAATAATAATTCTTGCCTTACTTCATATAATCTATTTTTAAAGTAAAGCTTTACATCAGTTGCAACCTGATCATTTCTTGATCTTCCAAAATGTAATTTACCTGCAGTATCTCCTATTTTTTCATATAAAGCTTTTTCTATATTTAAGTGAATATCTTCTAAACTACTATTCCAAGAAAAATCTCCACTTTGAATTTCATTCAAAATTTCAGTCAAGCCATCTATGATACTTTTACTTTCAGTTGATGATATCAAGTTTATTTTTTGCAGCATTTTGGAATAGGCAATTGAAACAGATATATCTTCTTTATACATTCTTATATCAGTATCGAAAGAGGATGTAAATTCTCCAAAAATTTCTCCCCCTTGAACTGATGAGGTTTTATTTTTTTTATCTTTTTTCAAATTTATAAATCATTATATTTTTGTTTTTTTGCCTGCATTCTAGCTGGTAATGAATAAATATCTATAAAACCTTCAGCTGAACCATGATTAAAGCTATCAGTTGTAGAGTAGGTAGACATATTATAATCGTATAGTGAAAATCTAGATTTTCTACCAATAACAGTTGAGCTACCCTTAAATAACTTTAACTTTACATTTCCAGAGGTAAATTTCTGAGCATCATCCATAAAGGCTTGAATATTTTCTCTTAAATTTGTAAACCATCTCCCATCATAAACAAGATCAGAAAATGTTGTAGAAAGAGAAGATTTAATTCTCTGTTGCTCTCTTGATAAAGTTGCTGTCTCAAGAGCTGCAAGTGCCTGGTATAAAACTACTGCAGCTGGAGTTTCATATACTTCTCTACTCTTTATTCCAACTAATCTATTTTCTAAATGATCTACTCTTCCAATTCCATGCTTTCCTGCAATGATATTAAGTTCATCTATCAGATTTACTCCTGACATATTTTTGTTATTCAATGAAACGGGTATGCCTTGTTCAAATCCAATCTCTATAATTTCTTCTTCATTTGGCGCGTTTTCTATACTTGATGTCCATGAAAATGCATCTTCAGGTGGTGCTATCCATGTATCCTCCAAGTCTTCTCCTTCAATAGCTAAACCCCATAGATTTCTATCAATTGAATAAACTCTATTATTGCCAACTTCTCTGATTTCTAACCCTGCTTTATTAGCATATTCTTTCTCTTCATCCCGGGTCATACCCCATTCGCGAGCTGGAGCGATAATTTTAATAGAATCACCATCACCTGATAGGGTCATAATTGAAGCATCAAATCTAACCTGATCATTACCTTTACCTGTACAACCATGAGAAACATACTCTGCTCCATATTTTCTAGCTGTTTCAACTAATTTTTTTGACATAAGTGGTCTTGCAAAAGCTGTAGATAACGCATAAACATCCTCATACATTGCACCAGCCTTGAGACCAGGAAAAACGTATTCATTTACAAACTCGTCTTTTACATCTAAAATTACTGAATCAATAGCACCAGCTTTTTTAGCTTTTTCTGCTACTCCTTCAATTTCTGGCCCTGCTCCAAGGTCAACAGTAAGAGTTATGACATCAAGGTCATAATTTTCTTTAATCCAAACAACTGATATAGTTGAATCCATACCTCCACTATAAGCTAATACGCATTTTCCTTTAGACATACTATTCCAATCCTTCTAATATTGATTCTATAATTTCAATTGCAGAATCAATTTCTTTTATAGAAACATTAAGTGGTGGCATAAATCTAATCATATTAGGCCTTACTGCATTAATTAATAATCCTGCCTCTAGAGCTTCTGCTACGATTTTTGAAGAATAATCTTGATTCATCTCAAGACCAATTAGTAATCCCATACCTCTAACTTCTGTTATGAAAGAGAATTTATTCATTAATGAGGATAATTTATCCTTCATATAGTCTCCTGATTTATGAGCTAAAGCAGGAATATCATTTTCAACCATAAATTTTGCTGCGGCTGCGCCTGCAGCAGTTGTCAAAGCATTTCCACCAAAAGTAGACCCGTGGTCCCCTGGTTCTAAAACTGAACAAAATTCTTTTGAACAAAATGCGCCTAAAGGAGCTCCTGATCCCAATGCTTTCGCTAGAGTCATAACATCTGGTTCGACTCCATCAAATCTCTGGTAGCCAAATAAAGTTCCTAATCTTCCCATTCCTGTCTGAACTTCATCCAAAATGAACAATATATTTTTTGATTTACAAAAATCTTGAACTTCTTTGAGATATCCATCATTTGGAACATTAACCCCTCCTTCTCCTTGTAGGGGTTCAATCATAACAGCACAAGTATTGTCATTATATGCACTCTTAATTTGTTCAATATCATTGTATTCAACATTTACAAATCCAGGCATAAGGGGCCTCCAGTTATCCTGATAATGTGGTTGACCAGTAGCAGCCATCATTGCTTGCGTTCTTCCATGAAAAGAATTTAGTGTGGTGATAATATCATAAGCACCATTTAATTTCTTTTTACCCCATTTTCTAGCAAGTTTAGCTGCACCTTCATTGGCTTCAGCTCCTGAATTGCAAAAGAATACTCTATCTAAGTCAGAATTTTCTACGATAGTTTCTGCTAATGAAAGTTGAGGAGTAGTGTAATATAGATTACTCATTTGTAAAATTTTTCCAGCTTGATCTTTTATGGCATTTGTTACAGATTCATGAGAATGACCTAAGTTCAAAACTGCCCAGCCAGCTGTAAAATCTAAATATTCTTTCCCGTCATTGTCTCTAACAATGGTTCCTTCTCCCTCAACTAAAACAGGGGGCATTCTATTAACAACTTGCATGTAATATTTTTTTTCTAAATTTTTATAATCTTGCGTTGATGTCATATTTCTCTCCAAAAAAAATGTTCTTTATATTATTCTAGTACCAATATTGTCATTAGTGAATGCTGATAACAAGGCTCCAGATTCTCTTCCATCAATAATTCTTCCTGTTTTTACATATTCTAAAGCATTTATACAAGCTCTTATCTTTGGAATCATTCCACCTTGAGCAATCCCTGATTCTATTAGTTCATTTGCTTGAACTTTAGTCATTTGAGGGATAACTCTTTTGTTTGCATCCATTATTCCCGGTACATCTGTTTGAAAAATTATATTTTCAGCTTTAATTTTATTTGCGATTATACCTGCAGCTGTATCTGCATTAGCATTATAAATTTGATTTTTCTTATCAATAGAAATGGCTAACGGTGATACTATGGGCAAAAAGCCATTATCAACCAAATGCATCAAAACATCTACATTACAATTTACAATTTCTCCAACGAATCCTAGCTTTTCATCTAATTGTTTCGCTTCTAAGATTCCTGATGACCCAGATAGCCCAATAGCATTCACTTTCATATTTTGAAATTCAGTCACTATTTCAGAATTTACTTTACCAGCTAAAACTGCAACAGCAACTTCTAATGTTTTTTGATCTGTAACACGTAGTCCTTCGACAAAATTAGGTTCAATTCCTTGCTTATTAATCCAGCTGGAGATTTCCTTGCCTCCTCCATGAACAATGATGAATTTCCATCCTCTTTTATAAAGAGTGATTATATCTTTGAAAGTGCTATCAGTTTCACCTAGAGTTGATCCTCCAATTTTGATTACTGTTATGTTTGATGATTTATTCATTTCAAAAATTTAAGTTGTATAAGCAGAGTTAAATACAACATATTCCTCGGTTAACTCACTGCCCCAAGCTTTAGCTGTATTTTCGCCAACATTTAAGTTTACAGTCAAGCGAATTATTGGTTGATTCATTGCAATCACAACACTCTGGTGGTTATAAGGAGTTGCTATTCCATCGGCTACAATTTGAATATCATTTACAAAGATTTCTATTTTTGATTCATCTAAATCAATCTGAGAAGCACCAACTGCCATCATAATTCTTCCCCAGTTTGGGTCTCTTCCATAAACAGCTGTTTTTACTAAATTCGAAGAAACTATATATTTGGTAGCTTTTCTTGCATCATCTTCTGTTTTAGCTCCTTGAACAGTAGCTTCGATCAAACGAGTATTTCCTTCACCGTCTTTTGCTATTTCTTTTGCTAAGAAAATACAAACTTCGTCTAATGCTTCTAGAAATTTATCACAATCTTCTATTTTTGTTATTTTTTTATTATTTGCATTACCGTTTGTCATTATTAGAACAGTATCATTTGTTGATTGGTCTCCATCTACACTTATTTGATTAAAAGACCTATTGACAGAACTGCTCAAGGTTTCTTTCAATACATTTTCATCAATTGAAATATCAGATGTAATAAACGCAAGCATAGTTGCCATGTTTGGATGAATCATCCCTGAACCTTTAGCTACACCGGCTACAGTAATTTCAGATCCATCAATATCAAATGAAACAGCAATCTCCTTAGTCCTTTTGTCAGTAGTAAGTATAGATCTTGCAAATCCTGGGCCATCATTATCAGAAAGCTCTATTTGTGGTATAAATTTCCTCATCAGGGCCATTGGTAGCTCTACACCAATAATACCAGTTGAGGCTACAGCAATAGAATCTAGATCAATTGATAAAGATTTTGATGCAATTTCAGCCGTTTCCTTGGCATCTAAAAATCCCTGGTCTCCAACCGCACAATTAGCACACCCAGAGTTTACAACCACGGCTCTCAATCTATTGTCTTGAAGTACTTTTTTTGTCCATGTAACCGAAGGTGATACAACTGAATTTTGAGTAAATGTTCCTGCACTTACACAATCAGTCTCAGAAAAAATTATTCCTATATCTCTTTTATCTTGGCCTGGTGACTTAATTCCTGCAAATATAGAGCCAGCCATAAAACCTTTCGGAGAACAAATATTTCCATTTTTAATATTTTTTATTTCATTTCCCATTTCAAACTCCTAGCGACTAATAAAATTAAATATTAGCTATAAAAACAATAATATAATAATATTTCCTTAGATGACTCTATATATAAAAGCAGAATGATATGGTTTTATTTTTTAGATTAATAGTCAACTAATAAAAAATTATTTGAAAATATTCAAAATAGGAACACTTATAGTCATAATCAGAAAAATTAAACCTATAAACCAACTTATTTTATTTAGCATGGACTCAAATTAGGTATATGAGAATAATTATATACTCATGATAATCATATGGCTTAATTTTTAATCATTAATTAAATGGCTCAAAATAAAGTGTTGAAAAGAATTGTTTCAAAAAATAAAAATTATTATTATTATCAGATAAACATAAATTATCAAAGAATTATTTAATGACTCAGACTCAATCAAAAAATTTAGATGTCCTTATTGCAGGGCAAGGCGCAGCAGGATTTGCAGCAGGCCTATATTCGGCTAGATATCAAATGAAAACAGCTATTGTTGGTCAAGATTTTGGAGGTGAAACTGCAATCGGAGGTCTTATTGAAAATTATCCCGGAAATATTGAGATAGACGGTTTTGATCTTATGTTGGAATTTAAAAAGCAGGTAACCGACCTTAATGTTCCTATTATTGAGGATAATCTGAAATCTGTTACCAAGAATAAAAATCGTTTTTTATGCGAGCTTTACAATGGAGAAGTAATAGAGACGAAAACTTTGATTTTAGCAATTGGCAGAGAGCGAAGAAAACTTGGTTTAAAGAATGAAGATGAATGGACTGGTAAAGGAGTGTCATATTGTTCAACATGCGATGCCCCTTTATACAAGAATAAAAATCTTGCAATAGTTGTAGGAGGAGGAAATGCAGCTGTTGAAGGAGCTATATTAATCGCAAAATATTCTAAAAAAGTGTTTCTAGTCTATAGAGGAGAAAAACTTTGGAGACCAGAGCCTATTTTACTAGAAACATTAGAAAAGACTAAAAATGTTGAAGTAATTCTAGATAATAAAATCGCTGAACTTATTGGAAGTGATTTTGGAGGATTGCAAAAAATAAAATTAGAAAAAGCATATAAAAACGAGACTGAATATATAGTTGATGGATTAATGATTGAAGCAGGAGCTGATCCAAGAATAGAAATACCTAATTCATTAGGAATAAATTTAGATAAAGATACAAATGAAGTTGAAGTTGATAAAGATCAGAAAACAAATATTCCTGGCATATATGCTGCAGGAGATTTAACAAATGGTTCAAACTTGAAGCAAACTATTACAGCTGCATCTCAAGGTGCTATTTCAGCATTAAGTGCATATAACTTTTGCTTAGAGAACTAAGGTTTAGAAATTTTATACATACTTAATAATTTACCCCATTCAGACTTAAATGCATTCCTAACCCTTTTTTTTCCAATAAATCTTAACCAAAAAGAATTGTGATAAAGATTTGAAGCAAAATATGCCAAATGAACTAATGGGGTTCTTAGTAATAATTTTTCTAAAGGCTTAAAAGGTCCCCAGTAAATCATTTTTTGAACCTTGCTAGCAAATGTATTTTTATTCCTAGTAAAGTTCCAATTCTGGTTTTCTATTGAATCACCTATGATTTTTATCTCATTAGTTTTTGCAATACCAAGGCCATGCTCATGGGCTACTCTTAATTTAGGAATACTTAATGGATCAAAACCCATCATTTTTGCAGAAATAGAGTCTATCGCAACTTGGTCATAAGATGCCAAAATATAATTCTTAACTCTAAAGGACATAGCTCTTGGTCCTGGACCATTTCCAGCAAATGTACCATCCATCACAGCAAAAATATTTTCATGAATTTCATACTGTATTTTTAGTAAATCAACTAAGGTATTGTGAATATCTGCATGAGCCCAGTGTCTATTTTGATGAAGTAATCCTCCAAATGCATTTTTCATAGCACCAGTTATTGTAGTAAAAACATGTGTCTTTACCGTAGGAAGATGAATTATATTTGTGCCCAATAATTTCTTTGGAATATTTATGCCTTCAGGATAAATCTTATCTAGAACAATCATTTTTTGTTTCGGTTTATATTGAATCCAATTTTGACCAGGATCATCTAAAACAGTACTCTTTACAGATAACCTCTTTTCTATTCCCAAATAACCATTATTTTTTTTACCTTCATGGGCATTTACAACAACAGTTCCATTGTGAGCAACTTCTAAATTCTTAAAATCCAAACTCCTAAGTCCTCTTATTATTCCATCCAACTGCCAAGGAGCAGTGGAACAAGCAGGAAAATAATGCTGCCATGAAATATTAGCTTTCAATAAAGTTTTTATATCTTGATTAAGATGTTTATTTATAGATGATAATTCTAATAAACGAGCATAGTCTCCAATTACAAATTCAGGAGAGGTCTTTAGTACATAAACTTTACCAAATTTACTTTTATCAACGGTGTTTATCATAATGATTAAATTATAGAATAAAAAAATGATTATAGATTCACTTACACATATACTACCGAGAGAAGTTTCGGCAAATATAGAAAAATTCAAAAAAATTGATAAATTATTTGACTGTTTATTTGATCAAAAAAGCACGATTTCTAACTCAGATGATCTTATAGAAAACATGAAAAATAATAATATAGACAAATCTATAGTTGGAGGTTTCGGCTGGAAAGATCATGGATTAGCGTCCTTGGTAAATGATTATATATATGAATCTGGGAATAAACATAAAAGCAAAATAATACCTTTATGTTCATTGGATATATATTCAAAATTTTCAGAAGAAGAATTATTAAAATGTATTTCTAGAGGAGTAAAAGGAATTGGGGAATTACATATTGATTATGATAATAAATTAGAAAAGAATTCTAATTTCAAAAATATTTTGGCAATTGCTTCTGAAAATAATATCCCTATTTTGGTACATGGATCTGAACCGGTTGGGCACTTATATAGAGGAAAAGGAATCAATGATCCAAAAAAATTATATAATTTAGTAAAAAATAATCCTTCAAATAAATTTGTTTTTTCTCATTTTGGAGGTGGGTTAGTTTTTTATGAACAAATGCCCGAAGTCAAAAAAACATTAATAAATGTTTTCTATGACAGCTCTGCTCAACCTTTTTTATACAACAAAAATGTATATAGGAATGCGATAAATTGCTCTTCTATAAATAAAATACTTTTTGCTACCGATTATCCACTAATTAACACAAAAAGGTGTTTATCAGAGACAGATTATCTTGATAATGAAGAAAAAAGTCAAATTTTTTCACATAACTCAATATCTGCTTATGATTTATAGTCAAAAAAAACTAGTTGAAATGTAAAATTAGTAAACATGAAAGAAAATAATAAAAAATATTATCCAGAAATCGAACCTAGTGTAAATTTTTCAAAAGTTGAAGAATCCATATTAAAGAAATGGAATTTAGAAAAAACATTTGATAAATCAATATCTAATAGAGATGGATCAGATGAATTCGTATTTTATGATGGGCCTCCATTTGCCAATGGATTACCTCATTATGGTCATATTCTTACAGGATTTGTAAAAGACATTATTCCTCGATTCAAAACAATGACCGGTTCTAAAGTTGATAGAGTATTTGGATGGGATTGTCATGGTTTGCCTGCAGAAATGGAATCTGAGAAAGAACTTGGAATAACAGGTAGAAAACAAATTCAAGATTTTGGTGTAGAGAAATTTAACAATCATTGCCAAGAATCTGTAATGAAATACACTAAAGAATGGGAAGTTACCGTTGGAAGGCAAGCAAGATGGGTAGATTTTGAAAATGATTACAAAACTATGGATCTTGACTACATGGAATCCGTGATGTGGGCATTCAAGCAACTATGGGATAAAGGCTTAGTTTATGAAAAAGATAGAGTAATGCCATATTCTTGGAAAGCTGAAACTCCTCTTTCAAACTTCGAGACAAGATTGGATGATTCATACAGAGAGAGAAAAGATCCTGCAGTTACTGTAAAGTTTGAAATTGATAATACAAGCATAAAATTTGAAAATGACAACAAATCCTTTTTACTAGCATGGACAACAACTCCATGGACTCTTCCTTCTAACTTAGCATGTGCTGTTGGTAAAGATATAGAATACTCAATAGTAAATCTAAATAATGAAAATCTTATTTTAGCATCTTCTGTTTTAGAAAATTTCCAAGAAGTTTTAGAGGGTTACAAAATTATAAAAACTGTCATGGGTAGTGAAATAATAGATACGAAATATTTTCCTATATTTGATTATTTCAAAGATACAAAAAATGCATTTAGAGTTCTTGAAGCTGACTTTGTAAACACTGAAGAAGGAACAGGTATTGTTCATATGGCCCCAGGATTTGGTGAAGATGATCAGATGGTTTGCGAGCAAAACAATATACCAATTATTTGTCCTGTAGATGATCAAGGGAAATTTACAAGTGAAATAAAAGAATATGAAAACTTGCTAGTTTTTGACGCAAACGAAAAAATCATCTTAGATCTAAAACAAAGAAACATTATCGTAAAAAAAGAAAATTATCTTCATAATTATCCACATTGCTGGAGAACAGATGAACCACTAATTTATAAATCTGTAAATTCATGGTATGTTGAGGTTTCATCATTTAAAGACAGAATGGTTGAACTAAATCAAGAAATTTCATGGACGCCAGATCATATTAAAGATGGAACATTTGGTAAATGGCTTGCCGGTGCAAGAGATTGGTCTATCAGCAGAAACAGATTTTGGGGAACACCAATTCCTGTATGGAAGTCAGATGATCCAAAATATCCTAGGGTAGATGTTTATGGCAGCCTTGATGAAATTGAGAAGGATTTTGGAATAAGGCCTGACAACCTACATCGACCGCATATAGATCAACTAACAAGACAAAATCCAGACGATCCTACTGGCAAAAGTAAAATGATAAGAGTAACAGAGGTATTTGATTGCTGGTTTGAATCAGGATCAATGCCATTTGCTCAAGTTCACTATCCATTCGAAAATAAAAAATGGTTTGAATCTCATTTTCCTGCTGATTTTATAGTTGAATACATAGGACAAACAAGAGGTTGGTTTTATACTATGATGGTATTGAGTACAGCCATATTTGATAAACCTCCTTTCAAAAATTGTATTTGTCACGGAATAGTTTTAGATACTAACGGAGTAAAGCTATCAAAAAAATTAAGAAATTACCCTGAACCTGAAATGATTTGGGAAAAATATGGTGCAGACTCATTGAGATGGTTCCTTTCCTCTTCTGCTGTATTGAAGGGACAAAATTTACAAATAGACATGGATGGAAAAGGTATTTCTGATGCTCAAAGGTTAATAATAACTCCATTATGGAATGCATTTTATTTCTTCTGTTTGTATGCAAACGCAGAAAGTGTTTCAGCAAAAGAGAATTATGATTCAAAAAATCCTCTAGATATATATGCTTTATTAAAAACTAGAGAACTAATTGAAAATATTGAAAAAAATCTTCAAGATTATGATATTTCATCTGCATGTCAGGCTGTACCAAATTTTATTGATGCAATTAATAACTGGTATATTAGGAGAAGCAGGCCAAGATTTTGGAAACATGCTGACGACACTGACTCTAAAAATGCATATGATACTTTGTATACTATTTTATTGAATGCAACTAAGGTACTATCTCCTCTAATGCCCTTAATCTCTGAAGAAATTTATACAAAACTTTCTTCAGAAGAAAGTGTTCATCTATGCGATTGGCCTAAAACAGACAAGTTTCCAAATAACCCAAAATTTCTTGAACAAATGGACTTAGTAAGAGATATTTCATCTGCCGGATTAGGAATTAGAAAAACAAATAATATTAGAGTAAGGCAGCCTCTGAAGGAAATTACTATAGTTGGAGATGATATTTCATGGTTGAATGATTTTGAAAATTATATTTTAGAAGAAGTGAATGCTAAAAGTATGATTTTAGATGAAAATTCTGACTCTTTATACAGAAATAAAATCAAAATTAACTTAAGAAAAATGGGGCCAAAATTAGGTAAAAATACTAAAAAATATATGGAAGCTGCAAATAATTTTAATTGGCAAATGAACGAAGATAAAACTATTAATATTTTGGATATGGTTCTTCAAGAAGATGAGTATATTTTAGAGAAAGAGTCAAACCCTGGGACTGAAACAAGAGAAATAAATGATGGAAAAATTGTTGTTTCACTAAATATTGATATAGATGATGAATTAAGGGTAGAAGGAGTTGCAAGAGATATTCTAAGAGCCGTACAGAATAAAAGGAAAGATGAGAATCTAGATATTTCTGACAAGATAATAATTAATATCACCGGTGAAACAATAGTTAAAGAAGCTGTGTCAAAATTTGGAAATTATATTACAACTAATTCTCTTGCTGAAGGTATAAAGATCACTGCCATTGAAGGTGATTTAATAAAAATCTCTGATGAATTATCGATAGGCTTAAGTATAGAAAAAATTTAATCTAATCTTTCTAAACTCATTTCTAAAATTTTATTCTGATGGTTTTGTTTTCTAATATTTAGATAAATTGTAAACCTTGCGCAAACCTGAGCACCAATCAACAAAATTATAGAAGAAATATATATGAATGCCATAAATACAATTATTGCACTAACACCACCATATATTGACCCAGATACACCGCTATAATTCCTAAGGTACAAAATAAATACCATCTTGTTGATTTCTTCGGCAAGTGTAGCCAATACAGCAACCGGTAAAATATGCAAAAAATTTAATCTAATATTTGGGAGCCACCAAAAACAAATAGCAAATACAGAAAATGTTAGTAGAGGAGGTACAAGCAAAGCAAGTCTATTCCATATATTTGGATCAATGTACGGTGAGTCAGGAAAATTTATTTGTATTAGTTCACTTAAAAAACTTAATCCTGTGGTTAATATGAATGAAATTAAAAGTAATGAAGATGCTACAAAAAGCAAAGTAAAATCTATAACTCTTTCCTGAAAAAAACTTCTTTTTTTATCTATTTCCCAAATAAAATTTATACTTTTTCTAATACTTCCAAAAACAGCACTAGATGCAAATATAAGTCCAATAGCTGCAACTGTACTTGTTGCTAATCTGTTGGATGTCAAACTATCAAAAAATCCTTTCAAAAACTCATCATCTTGTTCATCAAATATTGGAATAAGATTTTTAAGAGAATCCAATATAGTCTGTTCAAAATCAGGAAGTCCAAGAAATATTGAAAATATCATTATTATTGCCAGTAATAAAGGAAATATTGAAAAGAAAGCATAAAAGGATATAGCTGCACTCAATAAAGGAACATTTTTATCAATAAATTCATTGGTTATATCGGCTATTAGAGAAAAAAGCCAAAGAAAAAAACGGATTATAAACATTTAGATTCTATTTTCTCTATATGCAGAAAGATAGTTTACACAGAACTCATCTTTACCTTCCAGCATATCTTTTGTAATTGAAAAAGCCTCGCTATTTTTATCTATATTTAAAATTCTATCTATCTTAGATTCTACAGGATTAATGATTCCTGAGTTAGCACCACAATCTATTGCCAAACTAATAAAAACATCATTAACTAGTCTTCTTTTAGGCAAACCAAAAGACACATTACTCATTCCTCCAGTAATATTTATCTCTGGCCATTTATCTTTAATCATTGATATAGCATCTAGAGCGTCTTTACCGTATGCAGATGATACTGAAATAGGAAATATCAAAGGGTCTACAAATAAATCTTCTATTTTTAGTCCTTTAGTTACTGATAAATCTACTAGATTTATCAGATTATCAAGTCTTTCATTAGAATCTTCAGGCATACTGCTCTCACTTGCAGCACTTACAACTACTTGAGCATCATAATCTAGAATACTTTCAATTAAGTCTTTTCTCTCAAGAGATAAAGAGTTTACCATAGGTCTCATATGGTTATTGTATTCTTCTAAGCCTGCAATTATGATATCTGGATTTGAAGAATCAATAGAGACAGGCACTGAAGAGTGTTCTTTAATAACATTCACTAGCCACTTCATTGCAACTATTTGCTCATCTAATTTATAGCTATATTCATCAACATTTATATCTAAATATGATGCTGAGTTAGAAATCTGTCTTTCTATTTCCCACTTAATATAGTCAATACCTTGATCTTTATTTCCATTCATCCCATGCCAAATAGCAATCATAAAATGCTTTAATTGCCCTTGTTTATATGGTTGAGTATTTTCAAAGTGGTCAGGAATTTCCATGATGGAGAAATTATCACCTTTTTTTCTATATGTAATAACATCTTTGGAATCAATCTTTTTTGTTCTAATCCCACCTAATTTTATAGATCTAGTTGTGTGTATATTTTCTCCAATAATTTTAAAATTCAATATATTATCCTTCTTCTTTTTCAATCCAACTATTGAGTTCTTTTATTCCACCAAATGGAAAAAAATGAAGTTGATCATAATTCTTAAGACCTGAGATAATCTCCGAAGGATTATGTTTTACTAATTTTGTTAGACCAAATTTTTTATTTCTTACGATTAAAGCGGTTGCAGATACTCCACAAATTTTCGCATAATTTATCAAAGTTGTAAGTTTTGCAGGACCAGCAATGCCAATTTTTATATCAATATTATCTACCAGAACATTTGTTTTGAGTTCATTTTTGATTTTTAAAATCCATTTATTAGTTTTTTCTATATCAAGAGTCCATTGAGTAACTATGGAAAAATTAATATTATTTTCATAGAGCCATTTAGACTTTTCGATTAAGTTTTTATCAGACTCAACATCATCTGGGTTCCCTTCAGGATGGCCAGCTATATTTATCTTAAATCTATATTTTTGAAAAAAACCTGCCTCGAATAAATCCATTGTCCTAGAAAAAGGACCTTCTTGTTTCTTTGGACTTCCTCCGATTACTAAAATTTCTTTTACTCCAACAGAATCTAGTTTAGCCAAAAAGTCTTCTAACTGATAAAGATCTAAAATCGTTCTAGCTGGAATATGAGGTATGGGATTATATCCTAAATCAACAAGTGATTTAGAAGCATCAACTATATTCGAATAACTATCTCCTGGTATAAAAGCTACGAAAATATCTTTAAACTTTTTTTCAGGAAGAAATTTTAACCTATCTAATTGTTTAGGAACTATTTCTAGTGAATGCATATGGACATAAAAATGTTATAAAAACTTAATTGTGTGTTACAAGTATAATCTATATATGACTAAATAAAAATTATTTAATCAATGAATCAAAATAAAAATATTAACATCGATGGGAATATAACCCATAAAATAAAAAGATCCCTAGAATTAGCACCTGAAATAATAAAACTAGAATCTAGAAAAAGGTCAAATAGAGGAATAAATTCACCTTTAATAATTCTATACGGTTTAGTTTTATTTATTATTTTAGGAACATTTTTACTATTTTTACCTTTCTCTACGAAAACTGGAGAAAATATTTCTTTAGTTGATAGTTTTTTTGTAGCAACATCTGCAGTAACGGTTACAGGATTGACTCCATTTCAATCTGAAGCGACTTGGAGTACTTTTGGACTTTATGTAATAATGATTTTGTCCTTTATTGGTGGATTAGGGTTCATGATGGGCGCAGGATTCATAATATATATATTTTTCGGTAGAAAATTAAATTTAGAACAAAAAATACTTATCAATGAAAGCCTTTCTGACGCCACTCCTTCTAAAATAGCCCCAGGAAGCTCAATTAAATTAGTACTTAATATTTTTATAATGAGTCTAATTTTTCAGTTTATTGGCTTTATTATTATGTATCTACTTTGGCAAGAAAAAAGCTTTAGCAATGATCATGGAGCATTTTTTAATGCAATGTTTCATTCAATTTCTGCATTCAACGGGGCAGGGTTTGATATATTAATGGATTCAAACGGAGGGAGTATAGGTACTATAAAAGAAAGCCCATATATCCTCAATATTACAATGATTTTAATTATATTAGGAAGTATTGGATATCCTTTTATTCTAGAATTATTTGCTAATGGAAAACTTTTTCTGCAATCAAAATATAAAGAGATTTTCTTCACATTAAATTTCAAAGTAGTTTTATTTGGAACTGCATTTATTATAATTCTAGGTTCTGCTCAATTTTTATTTTCAGAATGGTCAAATATAGGAACTATATCTGAAGAAAAAATAAAAGAAAAAATTGTACTATCAATTTTTCACAGCATAACTAGGACAGCAGGGTTTTCTTTGATTGATTATAACTTGATACATAACAGTACGAGTATTACTACTATTGCACTAATGTTTGTTGGTGGAAGCTCTTTATCAGTTGCAGGAGGAATAAAAATAGGCACACTATCAATAATAATTATTTCTTTGATATCTACAATTATAGGTAAAGAAGAGGTCACAATTTTTAAGAGAACTATCAATAAAGATATTATTAGAAGATCTTTAACTATATTTATATTTTCTATATTTCTAATAATATTTTCTTTTATGATTATTTCATCTTTTGAACCTGATACCATATTTAGAGAATTACTTTTTGAGTGCGTAAGTGCATTTGGAAATGTTGGACTGACTACTGGAATTACGGGCAGCCTAAATGACTCCTCCAAAGTGCTTATGTCATTCCTAATGATAATTGGCAGGTTTGGGCCAATGGTGTTGGCTATTATGTTCGTTGGAAAAACTAAAAGAGAAAATGCAAAACCTGCCTATGAAATAGTAAGGATTGGATAATGAAATTAAAACCTCAAGTCGTAGTTATAGGACTAGGAAGATTTGGAACAAGCTTTGCAAGCAAAATGTATCAACTAGGATATGATGTTATGGCTATTGATCATGATGAAGAAAAGGTACAATCTATGATTGGGCAAGTAACATATCCTGTAACAGCTGATGCATCCTCAGAAACTGCATTGCGAGAATTGGGAGTTCAAGACTTCGATGTAGGAGTTGTTGCAATTGGTTCAAATATAGAAGTTTCCGTAATGGTTACTGTTTTACTTAAAACATTAGATCTCAATACTGTGATTGCTCGAGCATCTTCCACGCTTCATGAAAGTACATTGAGTAGACTTGGTTGCGACAGGGTTATATTCGCTGAGGAAGAAATGGGAGATAGACTAGCAAATACTTTGTTCACGCCCATTGTTGAAGAATACTTAGAGCTTTCTACTAATCTTGGTATAAGCAAAATGAGAGTCCCAGATAGGCTTATAGGTTTTACATTGACTGAAGCAGGTTTTGAAAATAAACCAGGTTCTCAAAAGTTAACAGTAGTTTCTATAAAAAGAGGAGATTCTTTAGTTCTTTATCCTTCATCAGATGAGGTTCTAACTGAAAATGATGAATTATGCATAATAGGTAACAATAATAGTATAAATAAGTTGCTCTAAAATGAATCCCCAAAAAATAATATTATTATTAGAAAAAGAAAAAAATGAAGAAATAATTGATTGCGTAGTTCCGTTCATCAAAGAGTACTCAACTGTTGTTTATTTTTTGTACGTCATAGAAATACCTGTAAAATATGAGATTGATTATGAAATAGGAAGTGAAATCAATATTGGAGAAAATGTTCTTAGAGATGCAAATAAATATTTGATGTCAAAAAAAATAAACTATGACTTGAACGGAGATAATTTTATTCTCTTGCAATCAAGAAATTCTGGAGTAGGAATAGTAAAAGAAGCAAAAAGATTGGGCACTGATATGATTTTTTATAAAAAAAATAAAAATGACTCAAATTATAAATTTGAATATATAAATAAACATTCTGATGCCGATACAATACAACTACTAAAAAGTTAAATTTATGGAAATATCAATAATAGGAACATCTCAAATTACAGATTTTGTAATAAATAAAATAATAAATCATTCTGAGAAAATTAGAGTTTACTCTGAAGAGCGTGATTATAACTTTGAAAATAAAAATAAATCAAAGAAGAATTTAGAAATAATATTAATGAAGAATATAGAAGATAAAATTCAAGAAATAGCTAAATCTTCGGAAATTATTTTTTTATTAAATCAATCAGATTCGTTCAACTTATTTTGCTATGAAAAAATCTTAGCCGATGAAGAAAATAAAAAAATTATAGTCTTAATAAATGACACGGAAATTTACAGTATATTTAAAAATAAAAGTATTCCAGTAATAACCCCCACAGAAATTAATGAACAAGATTTTTCATACTTAGTAAAAGGGTAATTTAAATGTACGTTATTATATCTGGAATGAACAATATAACTATAAATTTAGCTAAAAAATTAATAGCTGAAGGAAATGAAATAACATTTATTGATGATGATAAAAGTAATTCAGAAAAAATAGAAAATGAAATCGGATTTGTAAGTCTTTTAGGGACTTCTACCAGTAAAAGTACATTAATTGAGGCAGGATTAGAAAGAGCTGATTACTTCGTAGCATCAAACATGGAAGATAATATAAACTTTTTATCAATCAAAATAGCTAAAAGCCTAAATAACGATATAACTACTGTAGCCCTTATAAACAAGACTTCTAATAAAAAATACTTTGCAGGGGACGATTTTGACTTCGCTTTAGAATATGACGAAATGATAAGCGAAACTCTAAATTCTTTCATATCAAATAATTTTGATCAATTGATTTTTACAAATACAGATAATCACACAGAAATAAGAGTCATATCTGTAGGAAATGATTCAAGCTTAGTTGGAAAAACAATTAATGATATTGATTTAAGTAATGAAACCCAAGTTATAGCAATTATTTCATCTTCTGGTTCTATATCTCACAATTTCAGCAACACATTGAATCCACTTGATAAAATATTAATTCAAAGCACTATAGTTTATAAAAAAAATGAATAAAGAAGAATCAAAATTGAGTTACCTAGGTCCCAAAGGAACCTATAGCGAAGAAGCTGCTTTAATTTATACAAATTATAAAGAGAATATTCTTTCTCCTAAAAAAAATATTTATGATGTTTTAGATAGTGTGGAGACTTCAGATGAAAATAAAGGAATAGTTCCAATAGAAAATTCTAGAGTAGGAACAATACTTGAAACTATAGATTACCTAATAAATTCAAAAAATATTTTTATAAACAAAGAAATATTACTACCAATCGAAGCATGCCTAATCACAAAAGAAAAAACGACTGATCTTAGTGAAATCAGAGAAATTATTAGTAAACCAGAAGCAATTAATCAATGTAATTTTTGGATTAAGAAAAACTTAACAAAAAATATTAAATTAACTGAATATCCATCAACTGCTGAGGCGGTTTCTGACTTAAGAAACTTAGACTCAAGTGTTGCAGCTATTGCCAATTCAAGATCTGCTGAAATAAATAATTGCAATATTTTAGTTAAGGGTATCCAAGACTATAAAAACAATATTACTAGATTTGCTATAGTGTCCAATTACAGAAACAATAGATCAGGAAACGATAAAACATCTATTGCTTTTGACTTTAAGGTTTCTGATGAGGCTGGACTACTTTTCAAGGCATTGGAATGTTTCGCAAAAAGGAATATAAACTTGGCTAAAATAGAAAGTAGGCCTAAAGGAAATGAAATTGGTAATTACATTTTCATAATTGATTTTGATGGACACATAGAAGATAAATTGATTGCCGAAGCCTTAGATGAGTTATCAAGAATAACTTCATTACTAAAAGTACTTGGATCCTACCCTAAATAAACTACTCTTCGTACAAATCTTGTCTGTACCTCTTTGACTCTTCTGCGCCCTCTTGCACAGCATTATTCAATCTTTCTTTCGCTGAATCAACGAGATCGTTAGCCTTGAGTCTCCAATCCTTAATATTCTCCCCTAAAAGTTCTCTGGTTTCATTTCCTGTTTTAGGAGCATATATTATGCCTGCAATGAAGCCCAATGTAGCTCCATAAAAAAAGCCTTTATAAAAAGAGTCTTCTGAAGACATTTTACCTTCCTATTCTTTATTTGTTTTTGAGTTTCCAAAAATTGATCTAAATAAATCTACAGATTTATTTATGACATTTAAGGATTCCTTAAAAGATCCAATTTTTTCATTGGCTGTATCTAGCTCAACTTTAATTTTCTTGATAGTTCTAAGTATAAAAATTAAGAAAATTATAGTAAAAATACCTAAAAATGAAAAAATAGCTAAAAATGCTACCATTAAATAATTTTCAAGTTCCGCAAGTGTCAAAATATGCCTTTATATTAAATCTTGTATATATCAAATATATAAAAATTTAAGTATAAAATCAAACTTCATAGCATTTAGTTAATAACCAATTGCTAAAAATCTAGATAATCTCTTAGTGTAAGAGATCTGGTTGGATGCCTTAGCTTTCTAAGCGCTTTAGCTTCGATTTGTCTTATTCTTTCTCTTGTGACTCCGAATGTTTGACCAACCTCTTCTAATGTCCTAGGTCTGCTATCATTTATTCCAAATCTATATTCAATTACCTGTCTTTCTCTTGGAGAAAGGGTTTCCAATACTTCAATAATCTGAGATTTTAACAAATTTTTAGATGCAGAATTTTGAGGAGATTCAGCATTCTGATCTTCTATAAGATCTGCTAAATTCAAATCTTGCTCTTCTCCGATAGGAGCCTCCAAAGATATTGGATCCTGAGATGCTTTCAAAATTTCATTTACTTTATCTGTATCCATATCAAGCTCTTTAGCAATATCGTCTGAAGTTGGCTCAACGCCTTTTTCTTGAACTAACCTTCTTGATACTCTTAGTATCTTGTTTATTTGCTCAACCATATGTACTGGTATTCTAATTGTTCTTGATTGATCTGCTACAGCCCTTGTAATTGATTGTCTGATCCACCATGTTGCATAGGTTGAAAACTTAAATCCTTTTCTGTAGTCAAATTTTTCTACAGCTCTAATCAAACCAATGTTTCCTTCTTGAACAAGATCTAGCAGAGTTAATCCTCTACCAATATATTTTTTTGCTATAGAAACAACTAATCTTAAATTTGCTTCAGCTAAATGATTTTGAGCCAAATCAGATCTATTAAGGATTTGATTAAAATGGCTATCAATTATCATTTTGTACATAGAAAGTTGATCTAAAAAGTCTTTATTCTTTAAAACGTTTTTTAGATTAGATTTAGTAAAATTATCATCAAGTAACTCTGTAAGGTCTGGAGGAATAAGACCTAATAAATCTGAAAGTTCTTTTACTTTTTCAGTAACCTCATCATTTGAAATATTATTTACATCCGCAACATATTTTATTAAGTCTTCAGAGTACACTCCATGAATTTTATTCATCTCTGATTCCTGGGAAGCTAAGTATGTTAATGAAAGCGCATCTGTTTTAGTTACACCATAAAATTTTCCTATAGATTCTAAAATTGGCTTTAATGCAACTATTGACTCAAAAATTTGTTTAATTAAGTCTATTGAATTAATTAAGTCTGAACTTGATTCATCTAGTTCATCATGCATATTTTTATACTTATACTTTAGGTCAATTGTCCTTGCCAAAACCTCTTCGTCTTTCCTAGATAAGAGTTTCACATCACCAATTTCTTTTAAGTACATCCTTATAGGATCTTCATATGTATCTTTAAACTCTTTTTTACCCTTGGAAAGAATATTCATAAGATCATCATTTTGAGCATATGAATCTCCCGATGGAGATGATGACAAATCTTCTTCATCATCTAAACTAGAAGACGTTGAAATTAAGACTTTGTCAATTCCTGCATTAGTATCTACATTATCAATATATAGATTGTCATTTAAGTTATCATTTTCGCTAGTATCTTCTTTCAAGTTACCTCGCTCCTTTCTAGTTCTTTTATATTTTCAGTAATTCTAACCAACTCATCCATCAAAGATGTAATTGCAACTTCATCTTTATGTTCATTATTTTCAAGCTCTAGTAAGCGCATTTCAGCTTCATTGAGCTTTCTTTTTTGATAATCAATGGCAAGTCTATTCTTAACATTTTCAAGCTCAATATCTTTACTTAAATCAGGATCAACTACAAAATCATTTTTTAAGTAATCCTCTATTTCATCATAAATAAAAATAAGATCTTCCGATAGTCTTTTTCTATCAATTACTTCCTGTGATTTTTTCCAGAGCTTAAAAACTGACCTATAGTGTAAATCTGAAAAATAAACATCTTCTATATCTTTAACATTTTCAAATAATTCATTAGAATCCATAAGAATTGCTAAAAAATGTTTCTCTTGAGCTTTTTCAGGATTAAATATTACTCTTCTTATCCTGTCTTCATCTTTAATTGTTTTAGTGTTTTTTCTATATTTTGACTTACTTAGATTAGAAGACTCTGATTTTAATAGATCAAAGCTCAAGTCTGTTAGTTTAGATATTTTAGATAGATAAAAAGATTGCTGTACTTCATCGCATGACTCAATAATGAATGGTAGTAGTAAATCTAAAAACTTATAAGTATCTTTCTGAGGACCTTTTAAGTGCATATCTGAGTAATATTCAATAAGATAATCAATAAAGTTTTGAGCCAAACTAATCATCTCTTCCCACTCAACTGGGTTTGTGCGAAAAATTTCATCTGGATCTTTTCCTGTAGAAGGAAAGCAAATCTTAATGCGTATATTTTTTCCTACATTTTTTGTAGCGCTAGAAATATTATCTTTTAATTTATCTATTGTATCTATAGCTGCCTTTTTCCCCGCAGAATCATTATCAAAACAGAAAATTATCTCCCCAAGTGAAGAATCATAGGTAACAAGTCTTCTTAATTTCTCAAAATTATCAGAGCTTATCTGGGTTCCCATTGCAGCAACTAAATTATTGTATCCCCTATCATATCCAGAAATACAATCAAAATATCCTTCCACAACAACTACTTGGGACTTAAGTTTTATATTTTCTGTAGCCCTATCAAGACCATAAAGTATAGATGATTTATTAAATGCTTCACTGTCTCTAGAATTAATATATTTACTCTTTGAGTTTTCACTTAAGGATCTACCAGAAAAACCAACTATGTTTGATTTTTCATCTAAAATAGCAATGGTGACTCTATTTCTAAAAAAATCAATCCAATCATTATCATCAGTTTTTGAAAGAAGGTTAGAGTTTATTACTCCTCTTTTATTTACTTTATTTGATTGAAAGAAGCTCATCAGGCTACCCATATTTCCATCAGGACAATAGCCTATAAAATTATTCTTTATTGATTCTTTAGAAATACCTCTTTCTTCAAGATATGCTCGAACATTTTTTGAATTTTCAGAGGATTCATCAAAAATTTGTTTAGAAAAATAATTTTGAGCTAAATTATTTACCTCAAAAACTTCATTTAGTAGAATATTTGATTTCTTTCGTTTTTCTATTTCATCAGAGAATGTATTATCATCGTACTCAAGAGACAAGTAAGATGAGAGCTGCCGCATAGCTTCAACAAAGGTGAGTTTTTCTGCAGACATCAAATAATCAAACACATCTCCACTTTCATTGCATCCATAACATTTGTATCTCTTACGGTCCTTACTTAATGTGAAAGATGGAGTCTTTTCTTCATGAAAAATACAAAGGGCTTTAGGTATAGATCCTTGATTTTGCCAGACAATTCCTTTGGTCCCAAGAAATTCTAAAAGATCAATTTTTTCTTTAATTGTGTCTTTCAAATCTGAGGGCATTTATAATTTCCTATACACTTTCCCCTAGTGTACATATTATTAGAAAAGTTGCACAGCTTTTAATGTTAATTTTTTGTGAAATTTTTTTTAATTTAAAATAGAAAATTAAATATTCTCAAATTTTAAGTTTTTAGATATACCTGGAGAAATATTTTCTGCAATATTAATAGCATAATGGTCTGTCATACCACATATAAAATTTGATATTACTTCTTCATTATTTTGATCTTTTCTTAAATATTTTTTCGGAATTTTATTGAAATTGTCTGAAAAATAATTAAATAAAAATTTTATTATTTTATTTGCAGTTTCCCCCTGCAAAGAATCGCTTACAGGAAGATAAAAATTTTCGAACATATAGTCTCTAAGTTCTGTCATAGAAGATGAACATTTTTCAGACATTTTCACATAAGGAGTCTCTTTAGATTTTTTTCCAGTACAATCCCAAGAACTAACAATTACATCAGTCACAAAATAATTTATTCTTTCTGATCTAGACAAATTAAAAAAATAATCTATGCTACTTGGGATATTTTTAGTATTTATAAAATTTGATCTTTTTGCGTCTTCTATATCATGACTCAAGTATGCCAAGGCATCAGAGATTCTAACAATTTGAGCCTCTAGAGACATTCCTTGAACAGATTCTTTGGTCAAAAAATTCCCTTGCTTTTTTGAATGTCTTCTTATTGCATCCACAACATAATTTGTTAGATTTAAGCCTTTTCCATTTTTTTCTAGTGATTCTATAATTTTTACTGAGTGAACAGAATGATGAAATCCATTTTCCAATATGTCATTAAGTGCAGATTCTCCTATATGGCCAAAAGGGGTATGACCTAGGTCATGACCTAATGATGCAGCCTCTACTAAATCTTCATTCAAATTTAGTGCTCTAGAAATTGTCCTTCCGATTTGAGAGACTTCGATTACATGAGTCAGCCTTGTGGTGTAATGATCACCTTCTGGTGCTACAAAAACCTGACTTTTATGCTTTAATCTTCTAAAAGAATTAGTATGAATGATTCTATCTCTGTCTATTTGGAATGCGTTTCTATATAATCCTTGTGTTGGCTCGTCAACTAATCTAATAGCACTTTCTTCATTAACAGCAAATTTTGACAATTGAGATTGCTTTAGAGAATTGAGGGAAAAAAAATATGATGAAATATCATCTAGTTTCAATTTAAATTGTCCTTGTATACTTATATATTATTTTTTTATTTTCTTCTTTTAAATATTCTTTAGGTAAGAGGTCTGATATTCTATGCATAATTTCCTGTGTAATTTTATCGTATAAATCTTTGTTTTTACTCTCAGAAATAGAATTTATCTTAAACGGTTTCCCAATTTTGATTTTTACTGACATTCTAGGAAAAACAAATTGCAAATAATTTTTACACTTTTCTGATCCTGAGATTGAAACAGGTAAAATTGTACTATCTGTATCAAGGGCAATCATAGTAGCTCCATTAAATCCTTTTTGTAACTTAAGATCTTTACTTCTTGTTCCTTCAGGAAAAATCAAAAGAGAATTGTTTTTAGATGACAATTGTTTTTTAGCCCAGTTTATTGCTGATAAATTTAGGTTTCCTCTATTTATAGGAAATGCACCATAAAATTTCAAAAAAATATTAAATGGAAATCTAAATAATTCTTTCTTCGCTAAAAATTTTGACTCTTTTCCTACAGCTGATGCACATAAAGCTGGATCAATAATTGAAAGATGATTTGAAACAGTCAAAACACTTTTGTTCTTAGGAATATTTTCGAATCCTTCAATTCTTAGATCTCCAAAAAGAAAAAAGGTAAACTTTAATCCAAAATCACATATCTTAAATAGTCTACTCATCTTGGTATAGCTCTAATATATTTTTTACAACTTGTTCTATAGTAAAATCATCTGTGTTTATTACAATAGCGTCTTTGGCTATAGCTAAAGGAGAATTTGATCTACTTTTATCAATTACATCTCTAGACTCTAGCATTTTTTTTATTTCCTCTTCTGATGATTCATCTAAATCTTTTGATCTTCTTGATGCTCTAATTTCAATAGACGCATCCAGGTAAATCTTTAGCCTAGAACCAGGAAGTACTTTTGTACCTATGTCCCTGCCTACCATAACTATATTAGCGTTATTAGAAATTTTCTTTTGCATGGAAACTAAGTTTTCTCTAACAGATTTGATCTTTGAGAAATCAGAAACTTTTGAGTCTATTTTATTAGTGAATAAAAAACTAGAAATATCTTTTTCTTGAAATATTATTTTGTTTTGAAGATTTGAAAAATCTATAATAAGCTTAGAGTCAAAAAATAATTTAGAGGCTTCAACAGGTTCTAAATTAAATTCTTGAATCAAGTAGGTTACTGCCCTATACATAATTCCTGTATCTAAAAAATCGTATGACAACTTTTCTGCAAGAAGCTTTCCTACTACAGATTTTCCAGATGCTGCTGGGCCGTCTATAGCTATTGAATTATATTCCATTTAACTTTTCTTTCTGAAATACAGGAAGGTTTAATCCCATGACATCAAAAACTAACCTAGGATTTGCATTACTTCTTAAATTACTGATAGTTTTGATTAGCTCCAATACAAAATTATTAATTTCTTCTGTGTCAAACATATCAAATAAATCCGTGTCAAATAATTGAGAATTTTTATCTTCATAAAAATTATTTAATGAAATTTTGCAGAAATCAATCCATAGATTCAATTCATTGAAAATAGCATTTCTATCTGTTCTAAATCTAGTTGAAAATTTTTGAGCAAAATTCATCCTTTCACTTATATCTGAGGTACAAAACTCTAAAAACCTATCATAAGACTCATAATATCCATCAATTAAGGTAGTGTCGGATGATAACTTCTCAGCGATTTCTATTTTTCCAAGTGAAAATTGTAAGATTTTTTGTATTACTGAATCATCAATATCAAAATTGGTAGAAATATATTTTTCCATTTCTTCTTCACTTATCTCCAAAATGTTTATTTTTTGAGCTCTAGACAAAATTGTTGGATAAATTGAGGATAAATCATTAACTAAAAATAGAAATATAGAACTTTTAGGCGGTTCTTCCAAGAGTTTTAAAAAAGCATTTGAAGCTTCATTATTTAATTTTTCAGCACCATCTAATATAAATATTTTATATTCACTCATAAAAGGCCCTAGGTTAGCAATCCTGCTAATTTCTTGAACGTGAGCTAACCTAATTTGGTCTGACTTGTTGTCTTCCACACCATCTACTGGTGACTTGGAATCCATAATTACAAGATCATAATGTTTACCATCGTCTATTTTTTTACAATTTATACAAGTTTCACTACTAACTAAACAATCTTTAGTATTTTCTTTACAGAATAAAAGCTTAGCAAATGATATTGCTAGATTTTTTTTCCCTACATTATTAGGACCATGAAAAATGTAGAAATGAGAAAGAGAATTTTTTTTTATTGAATTTTCTAAAATTTTATAAGCTTTTTGATTAATAATAGTCATAAAATGGATGTACTTAAAAGATCTCCATAACTTTCTCTTCTTCTAATTAAAAAATGAGATCCGTTTTTTATCATTACAACTGCTGGTCTTACTTGCATATTGTAATTACTAGCCATTGCTAAATTATAAGCTCCAGAAGCTGGTAATGCCAATAAATCATCAATTTCAGGATTCGGGATTTCTACATCTCTTGCAAGGTAGTCCCCTGATTCACAAAATTTACCAGATATTGTAGATTTCATTCTATTTTCTTTTTCTAAAGCTTTAGTAATAGAAAACACAGAATAATCAGAACCATAAAGTGCTGGCCTTATATTATCTCCCATGCCACCATCTACTGACACATAATTTCTCACATTGGGAATAGTCTTAATTGATCCAATTCTGTATATACTAACTCCAGACCTCCCAACTAATGCTCTTCCTGGCTCAAGAATTACTTTCGGAAGACTAAAATTATGAGTTTTACATGATTTCTTAATAGAATCACCAATGACTTTTGCATAATGTGAAATTGGCAGAGGCTGCTTGTCTACTTCATAACCAATTGCAAAACCACCCCCTGGACTAAATTCTTTTATATCTAGTCCATACTTATCTCTCATATTTGCTGCAAAATCATAAACATAATCTATAGCTTCAGAATAAGGTTCAAGCTCAAAAATTGGAGATCCTAGATGGAAATGAAGCCCCAAGAGATTAAGTGATTTAATTTTCATTAGTTGCTCAATAGCTTTTTCTGCATGACCTGTTTCAATTGAAAATCCAAACTTAGAATCTAGAACCCCTGTTGTAGTTAACAAGTGAGTATGAGGATCTATGGATGGAGACACTCTCAACATTACATCCTGAGTTTTATTTATTTCTTCAGTAATAGTTCTCAGGTTTTCTATTTCATTAAATGAATCAATTGTTATATGGCCAATTCCATAGTCAATTGCATCTCTAAGCTCTTCTGGAGATTTATTGTTTCCATGAAAATTTATTCTATTAGGAGGGAAATTTACATGCTTAGCTATTGCAAGTTCTCCACCAGTAACAACGTCTATATTCATTCCATTTTCGTCTAATAGCTTTAGGAGATAAGGATTTGAAAAAGCTTTTGTAGAATAAGAAATTACGCTATTTTCAATCTCAGAATTAAATGAATCTTGAAAATCCTTAATCGTAGTCAAAATAGTATTCTCATCATATACATATAATGGAGTTCCGTAAGTATCTGCTAATTCCTCTAAATCAACATCACCAATTGAAATGTTATTTTTATCATTAACAAAAGTGTTGTTAGGAAATATATCACTTCCTGAAAATTGAATCTTTTCTGTCATAATCTACCCTATTTTTTGTTCACTGAATAATATAAATTCTATAACTTTTAATTAAAAAAAACATTAAATGGATAAAGAAATAAGACTTACAAACTTTTCTAGTTGCGGTGGTTGAGCTGGAAAAGCTTCCATAGAAGTACTGGACAGGGTTCTGGGCCAGATAAACAAATCAATTTCGTCAGAAAAAATTTTAGTTGATCAAAAAACTAAAGATGATGCAGCTGTTTACAAAATATCTGATGATAAAGCGATTATTTTTACTACTGATTTTTTTGCACCTGTAGTAGATGATCCATTTTTATTTGGTCAAATTTCTGCCACAAATGCAATCTCTGATGTTTATGCCATGGGAGGAAATCCTACTCTAGCACTAAATATATGCTGCTTTTCGGATAATATTCCTGAAAAATTTATTGAAGAAATAATTAATGGAGGTATATCCAAAGCTAATGAAGCAAATGTAATAATTGCAGGCGGACATACAATAAATGACAAAGAGCCAAAATATGGATTAGCAGTTATTGGAGAAATAAATCCTGAAAAATTAATGAAACTTGATAATGCAAAGCTAAATCAAGATATCATTCTTACAAAACCTCTTGGGAACGGAATTTTGATAACAGGATCTAAAAATTCAAATATAAATTTAGATGATTATCCTGAAGGAATCTCATATATGCTTGAATTAAATAAATCAGCTTCCGAAACTGCAAAAGAATTTAACATTAAAGCTTGTACAGATGTAACAGGTTACGGACTTATTGGTCACTTAAAAAATATTCTTAATGCTAGTAACATTTCTGCTGAATTAAATTTTTCAAATATTCCAATAATTGATGGAATACTTGAAATTTCAAAACCTGAAAATTGGTCATCTGGTGCTATGAACAATGAAAAATACTTTAATAAAAATATTATTTGGAATAACTCTATATCTTTATCAGAAAAGATGATTTTATTCGATCCTCAAACTTCAGGGGGCTTATTATTTACTGTTGACAGAGATAAATCTGAGGCATTTCAAAAAAAATTATCGGAAAATGAAAATTTAGTTATTAGTAAAATTGGCCAAACAATTAAGAGAATGAATCAGGAAATAAAATTTGTTTAATCTTACTTTTATCTAATTTATCTAAGCTTGAGTTATCCTTTTTTTCGAGTTTTCTTATTTCTTTTTTTATTTCTTCCAATTTATTTCTAAATTCTATCTCTGGACTTTCACCTCTTTGAATCATCAAAAAATAAATAAAAAACAGAGAATTTTTAGGATCTTTTGATAAATTATCTAAAATTTCTTTTTCATCAAATTTTATATCTAATTCAATTAAAGTTTTTATCATACGTTCCGCTGTGATACCCGAAGGTCCATTAAAGTTTAAATCATTAGAAGTATCTGACGATTTCTTTTTTAGACTTTTCCAATTTTGTTCAACTTCCTCTGCTGAACTAAATTTTTTATCGTATGTTTCATCAAAAACATGAGGATGCCTTTCAATAAGCTTATTAATAGCATGCTCTATAACTGTTTCTTTGTTGTATTGACTTAAGGAATCACCAATTTGAAAGTAAAAAATCATATGAGTTAATAAGTCTGATAATTCGTCAATTATTTTATTATTATCTTTTTTTTCTACAGCATCTAATAATTCGTAAGATTCTTCAATTGTCAGTTGGGACAATTTTTCTAATTTAAGGTTTCTATCCCAAGGGCACCCTTTCTCAGATCTAAGCTCTTCAATGATTTTTTCTAATTTATTTATGTCGTTTTTTTTCATAATTTAAAAAGTTATAATATTGTATGACTAAAAAAATCTTCCCCTTATTGAAAGTTCTTACTTATATTCTCTGGGTTCCTTTTATAATAACTATTAGTTTCGAAATGATAACATTTTCTGATTGGATTTATGAATTTAATTGGGAAAGGAATAATATTTCATATAAGACCAACTTAAATAAAGACCAGCTAAATTCAGCTTCAGACCAAATAAAAGATTACTTTAAGAATGATCAAGAAAAAATAAAAATCTCAGTTGTGCAATCAGGTAGAACTATACTTAATTTATTCAATCAAAGGGAAATAGACCATATGATTGATGTAAAAAATCTAGTGAAAACAACTCTATTATTTGAAAAAATATCATTATTTTTTATATTTTTTTTCTTTGTAATAATTTCTTATAAGAATGGTTTTAAAAAATTATTTAGATTTCTATACAAGACTGTTTATAAATCTCTATTAATTTGGAGCGGTATTTTTCTTATAATTTTATCCGGAATAATAATAAATTTTAATGCATCTTTCATTTTGTTCCATAAAATTTTATTTAGGAACGATTTATGGATCCTTGATCCAAGAACGGATTATTTATTAATGATGTTTCCTGAAAGATTTTTTTTAGAGGTATGCTTGGCCATTTTATTCATTTTTGTGATTATAAATTTTCTGATTTTCATCACTTCTTATTTATTAGATAGAAAATTAAATCCAAGATGAAACAATGTCAATTGAAAAGGAAATATTGTCTATGACAGCTTTATGCTTTTGATTTATTGGTTTTTTTGAATTATTTTTAGATATCAATACAGCTTCCATCCCTACATTTATAGCACCTAAAATATCTGCAACTGGATTATCTCCAAAATGGATAACATTTTCAGGAATTGTATTTAATCCTTTTAATGTTTCTAAAAAAATCAATGAGTGAGGTTTTGCAGTTCCTAACTCATTAGATAAAGATAAAGTGTCATAAAGCAATTGGTTTTCAGATAAAAATCTACGATAAACTTTAGGAGAATTAAATCCTGTATTTGAAATTATTCCTATTTTTAGTTTTTTAGTCCTGCAGAATTCTAACAATTCATATGTACCATCAAAAATATGAGGAGGATTTTCTAAAAATGCTCTATCCAATTCATCGCCTAACGAAATTATTTCCTTTGGCTCTAGTTTATTTATAAGATTTGTATCAATTTTATTAATAAAAATTTCTAACCAATTTTTAAAAAGTCTATCTGAATGAAATCTTGAAAATACATTTATTTGATAAGTAACAAAATCAAGAGCTAATAATACATCAGAATAATCAATGCTATCAGAAAATTTCAATAAATATTCATATGCATAATGCGCCTTGATTTCTCTTCGAGTTTTAGAAAAAGAAGAAAAATCTTTTTCTCCTATAATGGTTTCCCATAGGTCTAATGTTACTGATTTATTCATAAAATTTAATAAATTTTTAATTCCTTACAAAAACAAAGCTAAAAAACCAAATACTTATAACAGAAAAAAACTATCATATTAAAAAAGTATATAAGGTATAAAGATCAAAATAAAAACATTATCTCTTTCTAATTATAGAAATCATAAAAATTCTTCGATAGATCTTCAGGATGGATTTAATATTTTTTCTGGACTAAACGGACAGGGAAAAAGCAATTTATTTGAGGGTATATATCTTTTATCTATAGCAAAATCTTCTAGGGTTTCAAACGATAAATTTCTAATTAATAATTCTCTTTTGGATACAGGAGGGCATACTCAAGTATTAGGTATAGCTGAGGAAAAAAATAGAAATATTAAAGCCCAAATAGACTATGATATTTCAAAAAATTCAGATTTAGTTAAAACATTTAGAATCAATGGGGTTTTAGTTTCTAATCAAGAATTTGTTGGAAATATTAATTCTGTATTTTTTGATACTGATGATATTTCAATAATATCTGGACCCCCACTTATTAGAAGAAAATATCTAAATATACTTCTAAGTCAGATCAATAACGATCATGTAAAAAATTTGCAAAGATATCAAAAGGTTTTATATCAAAGAAACAGTTTGCTCAAAAATATCAAGGATGGAAAAAGTAACGAAAAAGAAATTGAGTTTTGGGATAATAGATTGTCTGAAGAAGCTGCAAATATTTTCTTTGAAAGAAACAAAATCATAAAAACTATTAAGAATAGTAGTAATGATTTTGCTAAAAATTTTAATGAAAAAATTGATCTTAATATTAGATATCTACCAAAGATAGGAAAAAATATAGAAAATAAATTTCTTGAAGAAGAACCAAGTATAGATGAAATAAAACTAATATTTTACGAATCTCTCAAAAAAACTCATTCAAGAGATATTGATCAAAGAATAACTACAATTGGTCCGCATAGAGATGATTTTGAAATAATTTTTAATAACGCTCCAGCTTCTATAACTGCCTCTAGAGGTCAATCTAGAATAATTTCTTTGTCATTAAAATTATCAGAGGCAAAAGAAATAAGAAATATTACAAATAGAAAACCTATATTAATTTTGGATGATATTTTTTCAGAATTAGACGAAAAAATGAGAGAAAAAGTTGTAACTGAGATTTTGGATTTTGATCAAATTTTATTATCTACTGCAGATATTTCCCTAATAGATAAAAAAAATATTAAAGACGGTAAATATTTCACAATAAATGATGGAAAAATAGAACCTAATTGAATCCTTATTCCTTATCTAGTTCAAAAGTTGAATGAAGAGCATTTACTGCTACATTAACATCCTTTTCGTTAATAAGGCATGTAATTCTAATCTCAGATGTCGTAATCATTTCAATATTTATTTCTTTTTTACCAAGTGCATTAAACATTTCAGTTGCATATCCAGGAGCATTTTGCATCCCAGTTCCTACAAGGCTTATCTTTGCAAAACCTTTTCCTTTTATTATTTCTTCAAAATCTAAGTTTTTTTGATCCATTAGTATTTCATAAGCTCTCTGTAAATCATCATCTGAAACTGAAAATGAAAAGTCAATATAGCCATCCATAGGTATATTTTGAACAATAACATCAATACTAATAGATCTATCAGATAAAGGTTTCAGTATTGATGCCGCTGTGCCAGGTACATTCTTAATCTTTTTTACTGTTATTTTTGAAACATTTTTATCGATAGCTATACCTGTAACTGTTTTATTATTTTCCATGTTTTCTCCTTTTACTATAAGCGTACCCTTGGTTTCTGAAAATGTTCCTGCCACATATACCGGGACATTATAAACCGAAGCTAATTCAATTGATCTTGGATGCATTTTTGCACCCAAAACAGCCATTTCAAGCATATCTTCATAGTTAATATAATCAATTTTTCTTGCAGTTGAGACAACTCTTGGATCTGTTGTATAAATTCCCTCTACATCAGTAAAAATTTCACAAACATCAGCCCTTAATGCAGCTGCTAGAGCCACTGCAGTGGTATCAGAGCCTCCTCTGCCTAGAGTAGTAATATCACCTTCAGTATTTATGCCTTGAAATCCCGCGATAATTAGAATTTTATTTTTCTTTATTTCATTCATCATTCTTTCTGTATTAATATCAGATATTCTAGCCGATCCATGAATTTGGTCTGTAAAAATTCCTGCCTGAGGACCAGAAAGACTTATTACATCTTGTCCCAAAGACTTAATAGACATTGCAAGTAATGTTGCAGATACAAGTTCTCCAGTAGAAAGCAATGTATCTTTCTCTCTTAAGTCAGGCTCTGTTTCATTAAATATTACTTTTTCAGACATCTCAACTAATTGATCGGTAGTCTTTCCCATTGCAGATACTACAACTACAGGAGAAAAACCTTCTGATTTTTTTTCAACGACCTTTTTAGCAATAAGCTTAAGCTTGTCTACATCACCTATCGAAGTTCCACCATATTTCTGTACAACAATTTTATTTCTCAAGAAGATAAGCTCCTTTTGTAGAAATTGAAGAAATAATACCAATGCCTGGTATATGAAGCTTGTTGGCAGCATCTAGCATCTCATAATTTATTGTTAGTTCTTTTCCTAGCGTTATTGCAGAAATAGTAGGACCTGAACCTGAAAGATAAGAAGATATAGCACCTGCATTCATAGCTGCATTGCTTATAGTTGAATATCCCCTAATTTCAGGTGTTCGATACTGTTCATGAAGCTTATCCTGAAAAGCATATTTTAGAAGATCAAAATCATTTGTATTAAGTGAATTTACCAAAAGAGCAGATCTCGTAATATTGTACACCGCATCCTCTCTTGTAATTGTATTTGGCAGTGCGGCCCTTGATTCACTGGTGAGTATTTTTTGGTCTGAAACAAAAGAAACTATTTTAATATTCTTATCAAATTTAATATTACTTATGAACCATTTTTCTAAATCCTTGAAACCTAATGTAATACCTCCATACAAAGCAGGACCAACATTATCTGGATGACCTTCAATATCAGAAGCAATTTGGAAAATATCATCATGATTTAAATCTACATTATGAACACTATAAGCTAATAAAATCCCAGCTATAATTGCTGAAGAGCTACTGCCTAATCCTCCTGAAGTTGGAATTGAATTATTACACCTAAGTGAAACTTCTATTTCTTTTTCACCTAAAATGCTTGTTGTGTGTAGAAAAGATTTATAGATTAGATTATCTTTTGTTATGTTTAGGGTATCAGCTCCATGCCCTATGTTTTCTATACTGAACTTTGATCTTCGAAAACTAATCTCATTCCAAACATTTAGACATGCACCAATTACATCAAATCCTGACCCTAAATTTGCCGATGAAGCAGGAACCATAATTGTATTGAAATTATTCATAATCTTAAGACCTTAATTGCCCCTCTCCTGTTACTACCCATTTATAAGTCATTAAGTCATTTATACCCATCGGACCTCGAGCGTGTAATTTATCAGTTGATACAGCAACTTCTGCACCTAAACCTAGTTCAAAACCATCATTGAATCTAGTTGAAGTATTATGAAAAACTGCAGAAGCATCAACTCTATCCAAAAAATATTTTGCTTGTTTTTTATCAGTTGATATTATTGCTTCTGAATGCTTAGAACCAAAAGTATCAATATGAGAAATTGCTTCATCTATATTTTGAACAGTCTTTATACTAACTACTAAATCAAGAAATTCTTCTCCAAAATCAGAATCTTTTGCTAACTTTATTTTAGATTTATTTTCATATTTTTCAAAAGAAAATTTATCAGCTCTTATTTCAACTTTTTTTTCTAAAAATAAATCAAATAATGGATTTACGATGTCTAGAGAATCATGATGAATTATTATTGTATCCAAAGCATTACATACTGAAGTATTTTGAGTTTTAGCATTATCAAGTACACTTAAGGCTAAATCTACATCAATTGCACTATCAACGAATGTGTGACAAACCCCAACTCCACCTGTTATTGATGGCATCTTTGCTTTTTCATTTACTAGATTCACCAAAGATGAAGATCCCCTAGGAATAAGAAGATCGATGTATTTATCCATTGATAAAATCATATCGACAGCTTTTCTATCAGTAAAATCCAAAAAGTACATTGATTTTTCTGGCAAACCTGCTTCTTTCATTGCTTCTGATACAAGTTTAAACAATGCTAAATTAGTTTTTATACAATCACTTCCACCTCTCATAACCAATCCATTGCCTGACTTTATTGCTAATGATGCTATTTCAACAACAACATTAGGCCTACTTTCAAAAATCACACCCAGTACGCCAAGAGGTACTCTAACTTTATTTACAAGAAGCCCATTATCTCTAATATTAGTATCAATTAGTTCTGAAACTGTATCATCCAAATTTGACACATTTTCTAATGAGGTAACCATTCTAGAAATAGTATTTTCGGTAATTTTCATTCTTTGTATAACATGGTTTTCAATACCATTCTTAGATGCATTTTTTAATTCTTCAGAGTTTATTTCAATAATTTTTGAACTATTTGATAAGAGTTTCGAAGATAAAATATTGAGGCATGATTTCCTTATTTCAGAATCAAAAAGAGGCAATTCTGAGGAAAATTTCTTAACATCTATTAATTTTTTTTCTAAATTTTCTATCATCTACTTTAAATTGTTATAACCAAGTTATTTCTATGGATTATTTCTGAACCAAAGTTTTTATCAACATAATTAATTATATCTTTGGTTTTCATGCCTTTAATTTTACTTATTTCTAAGGAAGAATAATTAGCTATTCCCCAACCAATAATTTTTTTTTCTAAATTTTTTATTCCAATAATATCCCCTCTATCAAAATCTCCTCCAACTTCTAAAATACCTGCCGGTAAAAGGCTAGAATTTCCTATTGCTTTAATTGCACCTTCATCCAAAATCACATCTCCTTTTGAGGAAGAATAACCCGTCATCAACCATCTTTTTCTAGATTCTTTTAAGGATTCTTTTGCAATAAATTTTGTTCCAATGCTTTCACCAGAAATTATTCTAGGAATAACATTTTTTTCATATCCCGAAGCTATGTACATATCTATTCCTGAATTTACAGCGATAGTCGCGGCTTGAATTTTAGATCTCATTCCGCCAGAACCTACCTTGTCAGCAGGCCCTTGACCATAACTAATTATATCCTCAGAAATATTATCAACAGTTTTGATTTTTGTAGCATTATGGTCGATTGTCGGATCAGAAGTATACAATGCATCAATTTTACCTAATAAAATGAGCATGTCACCGTCAACTGCGTTTGCAACCATTGCAGAAAGCCTGTCGTTATCTCCATATGCTCTGTCTTCAAGCTCATCTGTTGAAACAACATCGTTTTCATTAATAATTGGAATAATATCTACACTCAATAATTCATTAAGTGTATTTCTAATGTTTAGGTAACCAGATCTATTTTCAAAATCTTCTCTTGATAACAATCCTTGTGAAATACCCTTTGATTTATTTGAAAAATATTTTTCATATGCTTTCATAAGCAAAGGCTGACCTATAGATGCTAAAACTTGTTTGTGAATTAGATAAGAATCATTCATTTTAATTTGTTTATTCAGAGCTCTTAAGTACTGCCTTCCAGCAGCCACGGCTCCAGAGGATACAACTATAACCTGAAAACCCTGATCATGAATAGAGGAAATTTGATTACATAAATCCTCGATAGCAGAATCATTTAATATATTTTCATTTTCTGTTATTAGATTGCTTCCAATTTTAATTATTATTCTTCTATGATCCATAATGGCTATTAAAAGTCTTTGTTATATAAAACATTTTATTTTTTTTCTAATAAAATATATTTTATCTGATTATGAAATCGAATCATTTAGTAGAGATTCACGAGTTTTTACATAATAACACCACATTTTCAAGTGTGGTTAGTGGTTTGCGTAAAAAATCACCTCAAAAAATTTCATCAAATAAATCAAGTTTTGGATTTATAATCTCCACGTTAAGTAAATTACTTAAAGTTCCTTCAGTAGTAATCACATCTAATCCAGAAGAGTCCATTGAAATATTAGATAGTATCAATTTTTGGAGTACATCAACTTCAAATCTAAACTTCACAGAAAGAAATGAAATCTTTCTTGAAAAATATAAGCCTGATAATAAAAGCGTAAAAGATAGAATGAGATGCCTTGAGGCATTATTTACAGATAAATTTCAGAATAAAACTCCTATCATTTGCACATCAATTCAATCATTAAGCACAAAAACACTATCAAAGGATAACTTTGAAAATCTTTCAATAAATCTTCAAATAGGAAATAAAATAAATCAAAAAGATTTTATAGATTCATTGATAAAAGCTGGATATAAAAATTCTTCTATTGTTGAATCCGTAGGACAATTTGCCAAAAGAGGAGATATAGTAGATTTATTTTGCTTATCAGAACAAAATCCTGTTAGGATAGATTTTTTTTATGATGAAATTGAAAGTATAAAAATATTTGAAACATCAACTCAAAAATCTTATAAAAATATTAAAAAGATTTTTATTTCTCCAGTTCAAGAAACTTTTATTTTTCAAGACTTGAATAAGATAAAAGATCTAAATCACAAATTCTTTGATCAAATTCAAATAGATGAAGAGAAAAAAATATTTGAAGATTTTAAGTCAATTAGAAGGTCAGAAAATGACGAATTGATAAATTATTACTCTGGTTTTTTTGATAACGGATCATTATTCGATTACATGAAAAATGAAACATTAATAGTAAAAATAGATGACTATAACTTGGATCTAGAATTAAATCTAACTGATAAAAAAAGAGAAGAAAATTATATTTCAAAGCTAGAGCAAAAAACTATAAAAAAAATGTTCCCAATTCCATACTTAGAAAAAAACGAAATAACAAAAGTATTTAATTCTAAAAAAAATTTACTTGTACTCAATCAAAGAAATGATGGGGAAATAGCTAGCAGAAAAATTGATTTTACTATACCTAAAATATTTGATTTCAATAAAGATAATATTTTCAGATATATAGATACAAAAAATAAAGATGAAAAAATTATAATAAGTACTGATTATCCGTCAAGAATAAAGGAAATTATTGGCTCAGATAAAACAAAAATTTTTAGCGATATAAAAGAATTTTCAAAAGATAAAATAAATATAATTTCTAAAAATGCAGGAGAAGGTTTTAGGCTAATAAGCAATGACAATTCTTTATTATTACTGACTGATAAAGAAATTTTTGGAAGAAAGAAAAAAAGAGTATTTAAGTCATATTCTAATAATATTCCCTCGAATGTTTCATCTGAACCTTTCAAGCTAAATGATTATGTAGTACATATAGATCATGGAATTGGCAAATTTACAGGGACTATACAAATGGGTTCATCAGATAAAGAATTTATCGTACTAGAGTATAAAAATGAGGATAAATTATACGTACCGTCTGATCAAATCGATAGAATTCAGGTATATAAATCTTTTCAAAAGAATGAAACTAAACTTGACACATTAGGTTCAAATAAGTGGGTTAAGACTAGAAGTAAAGTTAAAAAATCAATAGAAATACTTGCAGGAGAACTGCTTCAGATTTATGCCGCTAGAGAAAATATAAAAGGCAAGAGCTATAAAAAGAGTACAGATTGGTATAAAGTTCTTGAAGAATCTTTTGAGTTTGAAGAAACAACAGATCAATTAAAATCTATAGAAGAAATAAATCTAGACTTGGAATCAAAAAATCCAATGGATAGATTACTTTGTGGAGATGTAGGTTTTGGCAAAACAGAAGTAGCTTTAAGAGCTGCATTTAAGGTTGTAGAAAACGGTTTTCAGGTAGCAATATTAGTACCTACAACAGTTTTAGCTCTTCAGCACTTTAAAACCTTCAAAGAAAGATTTGAGCCATTCCCTATCCAAATAGAATATATGTCTCGATTTGTTTCCAATAAAAAAAATAATGAAATTCTTGATAAGTTGAAAAATGGAAATGTAGATATAGTTATAGGCACTCATAAATTATTAAGTGAAAAAATACAATTTAACAATTTAGGGTTACTAGTTATCGATGAAGAACATAAGTTTGGAGTAGAGCAAAAAGAAAAAATAAAGAAAAAAGAAATTGATATTGATATCCTAAGTCTTAGTGCAACTCCAATCCCTAGAACCCTAAGCTTAGCACTTAATGGAGTAAGGGATTTGAGTGTGATTAATACTCCTCCTGAGAACAGAATTCCTGTAAATAATTATCTATCCGTATATTCAGATAGTCTTATTAGGCAAGGCATATTAAGAGAGATGGAAAGAAAGGGGCAAGTTTTTTTTGTAAATAATGAAATATACAATATTGAAATTATTGCTAACCAAATAAAAAAAATTATCCCTGAAGCTAAAATAGAGATTGCTCACGGCCAAATGGATAAAAAACAATTAGAAAGCATAATCACAAATTTTATGGAGAATAAATTTGACGTGCTGGTCTGCACTACAATCATTGAATCTGGAATAGATATGCCAAATGTTAATACTTTATTTGTAAATAATTCTCATAAATTTGGATTATCACAACTTTATCAAATGAGAGGCCGGATAGGAAGAAGTGAAAAAAGTTCTCATGCTTATTTTTTACTTCCTAAAGATTCTAGAATAAATGACTTGTCAGAGCAAAGATTGAATGCATTAATAAATACCGCAGAGTTTGGAAGCGGGTACGATATTGCACTCAGAGATCTAGAGATAAGAGGAGCAGGTAATATTTTAGGAAAAGAACAAAGTGGAAACATAACTTCTATAGGACTTGAGTTATACAATTCTTTATTAGAATCAGCTATTGAATCTCTAAAAAATGGGAATGAAGAAGAATTAAACTTTTTTCTAATTAATACTGTTGATATAGATATAGATTCAAGAATTCCTGAAGAATATATTGAGGATATTAAGATAAGACTTAATTTGTACATGCGTCTATCTAAAATAAGAGAAATTACAGATTTAGAAGAAATCAAGAATGAAATAGAGGATAGATTTGGAGAGATCCCTACTGAATTAGAAAGACTAATCAGAATAACTAAAATAAAAATACTCTGTCATAAGTCAAAAAACATTATTTCTATCTCAGGAAACAATGAAGGCATTACAATAAAATTCAAAGATTCTCTTCTAGACATAAAATTTATTCTTGAAAATCGTATAGAACATAATATAGATATTAAATCAAAAACTATGTTGTTTATTCCTGATGATTCTGAGATGGTTTTAGAGGAAACAGAAAAATTGATTTACCAAATGATAAAAATCCAAGATGAAATAATTGAAAAGTTTAAAAATATTTCAGAGTAAATTGTTAGATAAATAAAGGGAAGAAAAATGAAACTTACAAATCCAGAAATTATAAAGTCTATAACAAGCTCTTGGAAGGGCAATCGTGATAGAAATTCTAGACCTTTAGTACCGAAGGATATTATTGATCGAATGAAATTAGTTACTACTGAAGAAGCATGGGGAACTTGTAGAAAAAATGGGTATCATCATCAGTTTGCAGGTAATTGGCATAACTTACATCCAGATAGAGTAATTGTGGGAAGAGCTGTGACTTGTAGATGGGTTCCAAAAAGACCTGACCTTGATGATGCAATTGAGAACCAGGGTAAAAAAGAAAATAGAATAGGGTTTCAAAATTCATGGGTTATAGATGAGTTAGAGGAAGATGATTTAATTGTTGTGGATCTTTTTGGAAAAATTTTTGATGGAACATTTGCAGGAGATAACTTAACTACTGCAATAAAATCCAAGTCGGGAACAGGCATGGTAATAGACGGAGGAATAAGAGATACTCAAAGAATATATGATATGGATAATTTCAACGCATTCGTTAAAGGGTTTGATCCCAGTGCAATTAATGACGTTAGTATGCCTGAAATTAACGGAGTTACAAGAATAGGAGAAGCAACTTGTATTCCAGGAGATATTGTTTTAGGAACAATGTCTGGTATTATTTTTATTCCACCTCACCTAGCAGAGGAAGTAGTACTATCATCAGAAAACGTTAGATTGAAAGATGAGTTTGGACAGCAAAGAATTATGGAAGGCAAATATACTCCAGGGGAAGTTGATAGAGAGTTCTCTGATGAAATGAATAAAGATTTTGAAAATTGGAAAAATAATAGAAAGTAGAAGAATATGTCAAATAAAGTTAAATCACATTCAAATCCTTCAGACTTAAAAATAACTGATATGAGAATATCGGTTATTGGAGAAGGGGGATGGAGATGGCCTATAATCAAAATTTACACAAATCAAGATATTATTGGTCTAGGAGAAGTGAGAGATGGAGCAAGTGCTAGATATGCATTAATGCTTAAGAGTAGGCTTTTAGGTGAAAATCCATGTGACGTAGAAAGATTATTTAAAAAAATAAAACAATTTGGAGGTCATGGTAGACTTGGCGGAGGGGTATGTGGAGTAGAAATGGCTCTAATGGATTTAGCCGGCAAAGCTCATGGAGTTCCAGCCTATATGCTTGCTGGAGGTAAATATAGAGATCAAATTAGAGTTTATTCTGACACACCTTCAAAAAAAGATCCAGTAGAGATGGGAAATGCACTCAAAGAACGAATGGATAGAGGATTTACTTACCTAAAAATGGATATAGGAATTTGGATTTCTGAAAATGTTCAGGGAGGATTAATTTTCCCTAATGATTATACTAATGACAAAAATATCGAAGGCTCAACAGGAGGTTCTCTCAAGAGTATGATTGCAGAATCTCAAAATGTAATGCACCCTTTTACAGGAATACAGCTAACTGATAAAGGTATTTCTGAAATATCTGAATATGTAAAAGTTGTTAGAGACATAGTAGGTTATGAGATTCCTATAGCAACAGATCATTTTGGACATATAGGATTGGAAAGTTGCATTAGATTAGGAAAAGAGTTAGATAAATATTCTCTTGCTTGGTATGAGGACATGATTCCATGGCAATATACAAATCAGTGGAAACAGTTAAAAAATTCTGTAGATACACCTGTTTGTACTGGTGAAGATATTTATTTATTAGAAGGATTTAAACCATTAATTGATAATGAAGCAGTTTCAATTATTCATCCTGACTTAGCAACTTCTGGAGGTATATTAGAAACAAAAAAAATTGGTGATTATGCTCAAGAAAAAGGAATACCTATGGCACTTCATCAAGCGGGTTCCCCAATAGTTGCTATGGCAAATGTTCACTGTGCAGCAGCTACAGAAGGTTTTATAGCATTAGAAATGCATTCTGTAGACAATCCATGGTGGGATGAAATTGTAAATTTTGAAACAGAAAAAATTATAAACAATGGGTTCGTAAAGGTGCCGGAATCTCCTGGATTAGGAATAGAACTAAATGAGGAAGCAGTAAAAGAACATCTTGCAAAATCATCTGAAGGGGTTCATGGTGCTAACAATAAATTTTCTATATATCCTCAAGGAGCATTCGAGGATACATCAGAATGGGATAATCTAGATTCTCATGATAGAACTTGGAGTTAAGATTTATAAACCAGGTTATTCTTACTTAAATTGCTGATTTCAAGAGGTTGAATTGTGTAGCTATCAATAGATTCTGGCTGGAATATTAATAGCTACCATCCAATTCTATCAATTATTTATGAATGAAATTAGAAATAACTGTTTTAGGTTCATGTATTAGCTATTTAGATCTATATCAGCCCCATAAAGATGTTCAAGAACCAAAGCAAAACCTCTGATCTCATAAGGCTTTCCCGTTGAAAGAAGCATTTGACCTTTTTTTATTGTTTCAGTAGGAATTTTTGAAGAAAAATCAATTCCTCTTTGATCGCACTTAATTTGAATATCCTCAATTACTGAATTGAGCTTATTGACTGCTTCTGAATATAGTTCATAGCTAGATTTATTCATCCAAGATATACATTTGTTTCATCATCTGGTTCAAATACTTCATTTAGAAACTTAAATTTATCTTTTCTATTAATCGGCATTTCTGAATTAGGTTCTTCTTTTTTACTCTTATCAATCATATAAATATTATGAGTCAATTAGAGTAATTATTCAAACATAATTATGGTGTAAATTAATTTTCAACGTGATTTTCAAGCTCAAATACTAGTTGAAAATCTAATAATTACGTAATTTATATCAATAGATATATATCTCTCTTTATAATAATTTATTATTAAGTCATAAGAGAATGATCGGAGAGAATGTGGTACAAGATAAAAACTTAAATGTCTCGTTTTTAGACATCATAGAGGGACCCTCAGAAGAAACATACAAAATTCAAACACATGCAGATGGGCCTTCAGGAAGTATTCCTTTTACACCAGAAATATTAATTAATGAACCAAGCGGTAACCATTTTGGATTAACTCAGAATGCAGGTATGGGATGGAATCCAAGTGAATTACTAAGAAAACAATTTTTAATTTTATCCACAAGCGGAGGATTAAAAAATAAAGATGGAGAACCTATCGCTTTAGGATTTCACACAGGACACTGGGAATTATCCACATTAGTAGAAAATGCGGCAAATACTATTAACGAGATGGGAGGATTGCCTTTTTCTGCATATTGTTCAGATCCTTGTGATGGAAGAACTCAAGGAACAACTGGAATGTTCGATTCTTTGCCATATAGAAATGATGCCGCAAAAGTTTTTAGAAGAATTGCTAGGTCATTACCAACATCAAAGGCTGTCATGGGGATTGCATCATGTGACAAAGGATTACCTGCTATGATGATGGCCTTAGCAGGAATGAAGAACAAACCTTCAATAATAGTACCAGGAGGTTCAACATTAGCACCTAAAAACGGAGAGGATGCAGGAAAAATTCAATCTATCGGTGCAAGATTTGCTCAAGGAGAGATATCCCTAGAGTATGCTCAAGATATGGGATGCAGAGCTTGCGCATCACCCGGAGGAGGTTGTCAATTTTTAGGAACTGCTGGAACCTCTCAAGTTATCGCTGAATCTTTAGGAATAGCATTAACTCATTCTGCTTGTACACCAAGTGGTACTCCAGCATGGATAAATAATGCAAAAAGATCTGCAAAAGCTCTAATGAATTTGGAAGAGAAAAAAATCAATATTGAACAAATTCTTACAGATAAAGCTTTTGAAAATGCAATGGTTCTTCATGCTGCTTGTGGAGGATCTACTAATTTATTACTTCATTTACCAGCAATAGCTCATGCTGTAGGAAGAAAAAGAATGAATGTTGAAGATTGGGCTAGAGTTAATAGCTATGTACCAAGGCTTGTTGATGTTTTACCAAATGGACCTGTTGGGCATCCAACTGCACAATTTTATGCAGCTGGTGGAGTTCCTGAAGTAATGTTAAACCTAAAAAAATTAGGATTGCTAAATTTAGACGTAATTACAGCAACTGGAAAAACACTAAGAGAAAATTTGGAATGGTGGGAAGAATCAGATAGAAGAAAATATGTAAGAAATTTTCTATCCGAAAACGATAAAGTTGATCCAAACAATGTAATAATGAGTAAGTCTAATGCAACTCTAAAAGGGCTTACTTCAACAGTAACTTTTCCTTTAGGAAATATTGCCCCTGAAGGATCTGTCATTAAATCCACAGCTATAGACCCTGATGTAATTGATGAAGATGGAGTTTACAGGAACACGGGATATGCAAGAGTTTTCAACTCTGAAAATGATGCAATGAGATCTATAAAATCTACAGGTCCAGATAAATTAAAAAAAGGTGAAATACTGGTAATAATTTGCGGAGGACCTAACGGAACAGGAATGGAAGAAACTTACCAAATTACAGCTGCTCTAAAACACTTATCCTACGGTAAAGAGATAGCATTACTTACAGATGCAAGATTTTCTGGAGTTTCTACTGGAGCGTGTATAGGACATATAGGACCTGAAGCATTAGCAGGAGGCCCTATTGGATTACTCAAAGAAGGAGACCTGATAGAAATTATTATTGATACAAAAAAATTATCTGGCTCGATAAATCTTGTAGGAGAAAATGGTGAAAATAAGGGAAAAGATTGGGGAGATAAAGAATTTAGCCACAGGAGTGCTTCATTAGAAATAAAAGCAAATAAAAACTTACCTGATGACACAAGATTATGGGCTGCTTTACAGGATGTTAGTGGAGGCACTTGGGGAGGATGTGTTTATGATGTTGATAAAATTATTGAAACTCTTAAGGCAGGAAAAGAGGCTCTAAGGAAAAAGTAAATGTCAGTAAAAATTATACCGGTAGATAAATCAAATATATTCAATTGGAGAAAATCAGTAAGAACTGTTTTTGGAGATATACCAGATGATGATGTAGTAAAAAGAATGGTTAGAGATAGGTTCATGATAGATTTTGATAATTGGAATGAACCTAGTGATAGGTTATTGGGTGCTATGGATACGAAAACAGGCCAAATTGTAGGCACAGGAGGTGCAGATCAATATGTACTTACAGTTCCTGGTGGAAATACAATTGGTATGGCAGGAATAATGGGTATGGGCACCTTGCCAACGCATAAAAGAAAAGGTATTTTTTCTTCTGTGATAAATAAATTACATTCACAGGCAAAAGAAAGAGGAGATGTTATTGCGGGTTTATGGGCATCTCAATCTTTACTCTACACAAGATTTGGTTATGGCCTTTCGACTTTAAGAGAGGACTGGACAATTAATACAAATCATACGAAATTATTAAAACAAAAAAAAGAATCTATAAGATTTGAGCTAGTTGATAAAGAAAAAGCATTAATTGAGATTCCTAAAATTTATGATACTTTCAGAAAATGTCAAAATGGAGCCACTGACAGAACTGAAGGTTACTGGAATTACATACTTTATGAAGATGACTCAGCTAAATACAATAAATCAGGGAATTGTGGTTTCTTTTTTGTTTTAGCATACAAAGACAATAAGCCTTCTGGATATGCAATATATAATTTTAATAAAGAATCAGGAGTTGCTCATGAAGATGACAAAGGCACGCTTGATGTACAAGAAATAATTTCAACAGACAAAGAAACAAATATTGCTTTATGGCATTATATATTTGGTATTGAATTAGTTGAAGAAATAAAAATTAATCAAAGAGCTCCAAGCGATCCCCTCTACTTAATGTTAGAAAATCCTAGAAAATTAAAGAGAGAAACCATAGATGGTTTATGGGTACGAATAGTAGATCCTATTAAGATGCTTGAAAAAAGAAAATATAATTCTGAAGGAAATATAACGATTTGTATTGCTGGCCAAAACCAAAAAGATATTGAAGGAACCTACTCAATTGAAACAGACGGAACTAATACTGAAGTAAAGAAAGTAAATAAGAAACCAGATATTTCTATGAAGGCTTCTGATCTAAGTTCTATATATTTTGGGGCTGTTTCACCAGGAGAATATTTTCAAGCAGGGAATCTTGAGATTGAAAATCAGAATTCTCTAATTGAATTATCAAAAATGTTTTTTGTACAACAAGCACCATGGTGCAACACGGACTTTTAATTAAATTGATGAATAAATCCATATATAAAATTAAAGGAATGACATGCGATGGATGTGTTTCCACAATAAAAACAAAACTAGAACTAGAAATAGATATTTCTGAGGCTATTATCGACTTAGAAACAGAGAATCTAGAGCTTTTATCAGACAAAATACATACACCTGATCAGCTCACTAAAATTATAAGTTCCGTTGGAAATTATAGTATCTTGGAGAATGAAGGAAAAAAAACTAACAGAATTATAGACTACTTCAGTACATATAAGCCGATTTTTATAACTCTGGGTCTCGTATCTCTTCTATCATTAATTTCATTTGTTAATTATGGAAATATAAATGATGAAATAATGAGATATTTTATGGGCTATTTTTTCATAATTTTTTCATTTCTAAAGCTTCAGGATATAAAAAGCTTTTCGATATCATTTTCAAATTATGACCCAATTACTAATAGAATCAGTTCTTTTGGAATCATCTATCCTTTTATTGAATTGAGCTTAGGTATATTTTTTCTATTAGGACAGTTCTTAGTAACTGCAAATCTAATAACTTTAATAATATTGCTGCCCCAAACTTATGGCATAGTTAAAAAATTAAGAAAAAATGAGATGATTAATTGCGCATGCCTTGGCTCATCATTTAACATCCCTCTATCAAATCTTACGGTTATTGAAAATCTGCTAATGTGTGTAATGGCTTTATATTTTCTAGTTGATATTATAATTTGATTATGATTCTAAAAATTATTAGATCAACAAACGTCTTATTTACAGCTTAGGTAATTTAAAAAAAATAATTTAATTTAGCAGAGGAGAAAAAATGAGTAGATTACAAATAATGATGATTGAAATAGGAGGGTTATTAATTATTTCTTTTGTTATAAGAATTTTACTGAATATGTATGGAGTTGAAGAAGGAATTTTTACAAGATGGTTTCCAATAGTCGCTGCACTATTGATTGTTTACGGAGTTAGGTTTAAAATCAGAAAAAAAATAATCACAAAAAATCAGAATAAAAATGACAACGAAAAATAAGACAAAGAAAGAAGAAATAGCTCATCTATTGAGAAGAGTTTCCTTTGGAGGTTCCAAAAAAGAAATAGATTTTTTATCGGAAAAAAACTTCGAAGATGCCGTTGATTACTTGCTTGATAACGAGGATAAAAATCCTGTTCCTACAGACTTGTTAAGACGATATCAAATAGACCTTTCAGACGTTAGAAGCGTTAACAGCTCAGGTGCATATTGGATGTATAGATTAGCACATTCAAAATTCCCTTTTGATGAAAAAATTGCATTATTTTGGCACAGAGTTTTTGCAACTGGCCAGCATAAATTAATACAGGGAAAGGTTATGACCTCTCAGATTGAGATGTTTAGAGACTATGGACTTGGAAGTTTTGAAAATATATTAATTCAGTTATCAAAAGATCCTGCTATGATTATGTGGCTTGATAATCAAGATAATCATAAAACCAACATAAATGAGAATTATGGTAGAGAAATCTTAGAATTATTTTCAATGGGTGTAGGAAGTTATACTGAAAAAGACATAAAGGAGTGCTCAAGAGCATTTACCGGATGGACAATAGAAAACATGCCATATATGGCCATCAAAATGAGAAATAATACTGCTAGGCCATACAATTATGTTGCTTGGCAATTTAAGTTCGATAAAAATGATCACGATTATGGAGAAAAAGAGTTTTTAGGAGAAAAAGGTAATTTCAATGGCGAAGATGTCATAAGTATAATTTGTAAACAAGAATCTACTGCAAAATATATAGCAAGACACATTTATCATTTTTTCATAAAAGACGAACTACCTGTTCCTCAATGGCCTCACAAAAAACCATTAGATGAAGAGGTTATTGATTTTATAGTAGATTCTTATTTCAAAAACTCTTACAACATAAAAGAAATTCTCAGAGATTTGTTCAAATCAAAATATTTTAGAGCCGAAGAAATTATGAATGATAGAATAAAAAGCCCTGCGGAATTAGTAGTTAATGCTGTTAGACTATCTGGTGGATTTGATATTCCCTCTGAAGAAGTATATCAAGCTACAATAAGCTCAGGTTTAATGGGGCAGCCTTTGCTCAATCCTACTTCCGTAGAGGGATGGCAAGGAGGAGAAGAATGGATAAATACTGGCTCTGTAGTTGAGAGAATCAATTTTGCTGCAGATTTTTTGGGAGATACTAATAAAGTATTAGTCAAAAATATTGCCTCAAGAAATCCTGGTAAAAATAATCTTCTAGAAATTTGCCTTGAAGAATTAGGTTATATTGATCTTCATCATACAACTACCGAAGCACTAAACGATCATATTAATGATGATCAATTCTTGATTAATAAAGATTCAATATCAATTATTATCAAATTAATTGCATCATCAAGAGAATTCCAAATGACATAATGAAAAAGTTAAATGAAAAAATAAAAGCTGAATACAGCCACTCCGTCGGTTTTACTGCAGATGTTGGAGGTAGAGGATTTCATCTACCAAGAGACTTAGCTATAAACAGTAAAGGGAGAGTCTATGTAGTTAATAGAAGCGGAGCTTTCCATACAGTAGGATTAAGAATTTCAATGCTAGACATTGAAAATAATTATTTTGGAGAATTTTCTAAATTTGGAAAAAATCCTGGAGAACTTTATTGGCCTTGTTCTATTACATTTGATTCTAAAGATAACGTTTATGTTACAGATGAATATACCAATACTGTATCTATATTTAGCCCTGAAGGAGATTTTATAAAAAGATGGGGTACTAAAGGAGAAAAAGAAGGAGAACTAAATTTTCCATCGGGAATAACTAGTGACTCTGATGACTTACTTTATATAACTGATAACTTAAATAATCGAGTTCAGGTTATGACCACAGAAGGGGATTTTGTCAAAACTTGGGGAAAAGAAGGAAATCAACCTGGAGATTTAGATAAGCCATGGGGGATAAAAATAATACAAGAAAGAGTATTGGTAGCAGATTGGAGAAACGACAGGATTCAAATTTTTGACAAAGATGGAAATTTTTTAGATAAATTTGGAGAATCTGGAAATAAAGAAGGTGAATTATCAAGGCCTTCCGATGTTACCCAAGATGAAAATGGATTTTACTATGTTTGTGATTGGGGAAATCAAAAAATTCAAATTTTTGATGATAAGTTTGAATATTGCGGCTTCTTAAGAGGCGAATCAACTCTTTCTGAATGGGCAAAAGAATATATAGATGCAAATTTAGATGAGAAAAAAGCTAGAGAATCTTTTGTTCCTGTTATTCCAATAGATGATGTTGAACCTCATGAAGAATCTGCAAGAATAGAATCTTATTTTTGGGATCCAACTTCAGTAGTAATAGATAATAAACAGAACCTGCTAATACTTGACTCAAATAGAAATAGGATTCAGGTTTATAAACTAAATTAGGAGAAGCTTATGGTATCAAATGATGAAAAAGTTCTTGTAACAATTCAGCTTTCTGGAGGGAATGATTACTTAAATTGTATAGTTCCGTGGGAGAACCCCATATATAGAGACTCTAGAAAAAACATAATGCTAAACGATGATGATATTATCCCATTAGATAATAAACTTGGACTGAATCCAGGTATGGGAATAATGAAAAAGTTTTATGAAGAAGGGAATTTAGCCATTATTCACGGTGTAGGATACCCCACTCCTAATAGATCTCATTTTAGATCTATGGATATTTGGCATACTGCAGAACCGAATAAAGTTGGATCAAAAGGCTGGTTAGGTCAAGCAATTAAAGACTTAGATCCAAAAGGTGAAAATGTTGTAACTGCAGTTAATTTTAGTGAATATTTACCAAGAGCATTAGTCGCTCCTAATGTTCCTGTTACTTCAGTTGGTGATATAAATAACTACGGCCTATTTACATCAATTTCAGATGAATCTAACAAAACAAAAGCGATGAACACATTCAAGAGATTTTACAGCCCTGTTATGGGAAATGACTATACTATGAATTATTTAGGTAAAACAGGTTTAGATGCTGCAAAAGGAATAGATATAATCAACAAAGCTCCTAAATTGTATAAATCAAACGTAGAATACCCGGATACAAATATAGCAAAACAATTAAAAGGGGTAGCTCAAGTACATTTTGCAAATTTTGGGACAAGAGTATTTTATGTAAATCATGGTGGATTTGACACACATACAAATGAAGTCGTTCTGCAGGAATTTTTGTGGCAACAACTTTCAGAAGCATTGAGTTCTTTTTTTGAAGACCTAAAAGAGCATAACAGAGGTAAAGAAGTATTAGTATTTATTTTTTCTGAATTCGGAAGAAGAATTGACGATAATGGCACAGGAACAGATCATGGATCTGGCGGTGTATCCTTTTTGATTGGAGAAAGTGTAAAAGGAGGTCATTACAATGAATATCCTTCTTTAGATCCTAGCGAAAGGGTAGAAGGAGACCTTAAATTTAACTTTGATTTCAGAGGCTTATACTCGGATATTTTGGAAGACTGGCTGTCTATAGAATCAAAAGAGATAGTTGGTGGGAATTTTGAAAAAATAAAACCATTTGTTTAAGGATTTAATAATGAAAAAAAATCTTCTTTTCCTTATGGTTGATCAAATGCACGGGCAAGTGCTCGAAGAGAATAATTCATGCCTGACCCCTAATTTAGATAAGCTGGCCCAAAAAGGAGTAAAGTTTAATAGAGCCCATACTGCAAATCCGGTTTGTTCACCTGCTAGAGCAAGCATAATGACAGGATTGCTTCCTCACAATCATGGAGTTACTACAGTTACTCATACTGTAGATGTGGATCAATCAAACTTAAGAGTAGAAAAAGAACATTGGGCTCAAAGACTCAAAGATGATGGTTATAATACTGGTTATTTTGGAAAATGGCATGTTGAAAGAACGAATAAACTAGAAGATTTTGGATGGAATGAATATGCACTTCAAGATGGGGTTTCTTCTCAATATATTAATGCCAATAAAAACCATAAAGAGAGCATAGACAAAGACAAACCTCACTTATTTATAGATAACCCTCCTGGGTATAGCACTACTCCTTTTTATGGAGTTTCAAATATGGATACTGAAGAAAGAGTCTTAGGTTTAGTATCATCTAAAGCAAAGGAATTCATCAATAAAGAAAAAGGAGAAAATCCTTGGGCTTGCTTTGTTTCAGTAATAGAACCACACGATCCTTTTATATCTACAAAAAAGTTCTATGATATGTATGAAAATATTGACCTTGAATTACCTAAATCATTTAATGATGACTTTGCTGATAAGCCAAATATATATAAAAGGGGTAAAAAAGTATTTGAAAACATGACAAAACAAGATCATATAGAGTCTATAAGAAACTATTATGCAATGATTACAGAAATAGATTATGAATATGGAAAAATAATTGATCTCCTTGAAGAAAAAGGAGAATTAGAAAATACTATTATAATTTTCACATCAGATCATGGAGAAGCATTGTCATCTCATGGAATTTATGCAAAAAACTTAGCTGCATTTGAAGAAATCTACAGAATCCCTATGATCATAGCTGGCCCAGGAATTAAAGAAAATAAAATTTCAGATGACCTGGTATCCAGCATGGATTTGTGTCCTACTATTTTAGACCTTTTAGATTCGAAGGAAATAAAAAATATAGACTCTCAATCTTTTAAGAGAATATTATGCTCTGATGAAGTTAATACTATTGATAAATGTTTTGCTGAATACGATGGAACGAGACTTCAATTAAAGCAAAGGGTCCTTTGGTATAAGGAATTAAAGTATATATTCAATGGATTTGATTTTGATGAATTCTATGATTTAGATTCAGATCCTGATGAAATAAATAATCTTATTAATTCAGAAGAACATAAAAAACAAAGAGAAATGATGGTTGAAATTTATTGGAAAGAATTAAAAAAGAATGGCGATCATAGTCTTTATAATCTTGATAACAATCCAGTAATGAAAATTTTAGAATTTGGCCCCAAAAAGGACCAATAATTATGAAAAAAGTACTTATAACAGGAGCAAATGGATATGTTGCTTCTAGAATAATTCCTCATTTAGAGAAAAAATTTGAACTTACTTTGGTTGACATAGATTTTAATCAAAATTTTGAATCAAAGGCAATAAAACTTAATCTATCTGAATCTTCAGTTTCAGATATAGAAAAAATAGTAAAAGGCCATAATTCTATTATTCATCTAGCATATATAAGACCTGATAAAGAACGTGATCCAAATAATTTAGACAATGAAATAGATTCGTTTGACCAAGAGAATAAGAATGTAATTATGGCAAATAAGATTTACAAAGCTGGTTTCAAAAATAATGTAGAAAGAATTATAGTGGCCTCATCAAACCACGCTGCAGACTGGTACGAGCACTATGAAGTCCATGAAAAAAAACTTGATATGGTTCGTACAGACATGCTTCCTTATTCAGATAATTTTTACGGATGGGCGAAAGCTTCATATGAACTTTTATCCTTGCCGTATGCATCTGGAAAATTTGGAAGAAAAATGGAATTTATTCATGTGAGAATAGGATTTCCAAGAGAAATAGATGAAAAAATTCAAAGTAATAAGTTTATAAGTAATAATAATGGTGAGGGTATCAAGAATATAAAACGTCATCTTGGAGCATATGTTAGTCAAAGAGACTTAAGCGATCTCTTTAGCAAAGCGCTATCAGTAGAAAAAGTAATAGGAAGCTTAAATGATGTGCCTTACTTAGTTGTATATGGAGTGAGTGATAATACAAGAAGATTTTGGTCACTTGAATCTGCAAGAAAATTTCTAAATTTCTACCCTAAGGATGACTCTGAAAAAAAATTCAATTCTTTCATAAAAAATTATGAAAATCTTGACGAATGGGAAGGAAGACTAGGATAATCAATCTTAGACTTTTGAATTATCATATTATAGAATTAAGTATTGTTATGCCCATTGTGACATAGCAATTTAAAAATCAAGGAGATATGATGAAAAAATTATTAATATTAGTCACTTCTGCATTATTTGTACTAACTGCTTGTTCAGGCGGTGGAGCTAAAATTGGTACTTTGATGGATGAGACCGGAGACCTAGGGGCTTATGGACCTCCTATACAAAATGGTGTTGATTTGGCTGTAAGTTTAATTAACGATGCTGGCGGAGTTAATGGTGGGGATTTGACTGTTGTTCATGCGGATAGCGGAACTAGTCCAAACGTTGCAACAGAAGCAGCGGGTAAGTTAATTGAAATAGATAAAGTTGGAGGTATAGTTGGTTCTTTATCTAGTGGAGTTACAATGGCAGTTGCAGAATCAAAAACTATTCCTGCTGGAATGGTAATGGTCTCACCTGCTTCTACAAGTCCTGCAATATCTGTTTTAGATGATAATGACACAGTATTCAGAACAACTGTATCTGATGCGGCTCAGGGAGTTGTGTTAGCGAGAATGGCAAAAAGATTAGGTTATGAACATTGTTCAACTATATATGTAAATAACCCATATGGAGAAGGTTTAAATAATGTTTTCACTTCAACATTTGAAAGTGAAGGCGGACACTGTGAAGCAGAGATTCCTCATGAGCAAGAACAGCCTTCATATAAATCAGAAATAGATAAAGCTATTACAGATCATGAGCCAGATGTAATTATTGCAATGAGTTATCCAAAATCAGCTGCGGTTTATCTTAGAGAGCTTATAGAAAGTGGTTACTCAGGAGACTTTATGTTTGTTGATGGAACAAAAAACCAAGAAATGTTTGATGAACTAGGTGCTGATAAATTTGAAGGAATGTTTGGTACTGCACCAGGAGCGCCTGATTCTGACGCTAAGTCAACATTTGCGTCACTTTATGAAGGCAAATACGGTGAACTTCCTACAAATCCGTTTATCGGAGAAGGTTTTGACGGAGCTATTTTAATGGCTCTAGCAATGGCTAAGTCAGGTTCAAATACTGTAGATGGAGATTCACTTAGATTTGTTGCAAATGCACCAGGTGAAAAAGTTGGCCCTGGAGATATGGCTAAAGCTTTAGAGCTAATCAGCGATGGAAAAGACATAGATTACGTTGGAGTTGCAGGAGATCAAGAGATTGATGAAAATGGTGATGTAAGTAACACTATTGAAGTATGGACAATTGAAGGTGGCAAGGTTACTTCCACTGGAAGATTTGAATCACCATAATTTAGAATATTTGCGAGTAATCCTTGCTATTTAGCAGGGATTACTCCATTGGGTTTATATAGTTGAAACAAAATAATAATAAGTCCAACGAAAACAAATCTTAAATTAGCATCACTTAAGAATCCTGGTAAAAATTGGGTAAATGTCCAGATACCCCACATTAGAAATGCACCAAAAACAGCTCCTCTATTATTACCGCTACCTCCAACCATCAACATACTCCAGATGATAAATGTAGCTAACATAGGTTCGAATGTTATTGGGTCAATAAATCTCTTACCGTGAGTAAATAAAGCTCCTCCAACACCCATAATTCCTGCTCCAAACGCAAATGCCTCTACTTTAAATCTCAATACATTTTTTCCACTTGAAATCATTGTGTTTTCATTATCTTTTATTCCTCTTAGAACTCTGCCCCAAGGTGAATTAGTAGCCCTTTGTGCAATAATATAAACCAAAGCAAGTGTAATCATAACAATCACAAAATAAATGTAGTCATAATTACCTCTATCTATTAAGTCGAATGGACGAGGTATAGAATATAGCCCTCTTGTTCCGTTCGCAAGCCATGACTCATTTACAAATATAATCCTTAAGGTTTCTGCTAAACCAAGAGTTACTAAAGCTAAATAATCTTCTTTTAATCTAATGGTAATTAACGCCAAAGGTATAGCAACTAGGATACAAACTAAAGCAGATAAAATTAAAACTAAAGGAAACCAAAAATCTATGCCTAAAATAGATAATTGTGACAAGTTGCCTCCCCATAAATACTCTTCATATTTTTCTATGTTTGGTGATGGGCTAGAAATAATAGCTGCAGTATAAGATCCAAGCAAGAAAAAAGAGGCAATACCTATATTAAATAAACCAGTATGACCCCAATGAATGTTTAACCCCACAGAAAAGACAGAGTATATTCCACTCATTATTAAGAAACCTATTAAGAAATAAAGTATCGAATCCATTAAAATTGCCTGCCTTTGCTTCCTAAAATACCATTAGGTCTCAATAATAAAATGATTAATAAAACCAAAAAATAAACAGCAGGTTTATATGATGGATTAATCCATCCCGTTGCTATTTCTCCTGTTATTCCAATTAACAAACCTCCCATTAGAGCACCTATTGGATTTCCTATACCTCCAACTATAACTGCTGCAAATAATGGAATTAGTATTTTCCATCCCATAACTGGAGTAATAATTGCCTGCTGCATACTAATCAAGATTCCTGATGTAGCAGCTAACACTCCACCTATAAACCATATATATAAAATAATTCTTTCAGTATTAATTCCTGTTATTCTCGCTAGATCTGGATTATCTGAAGTTGCCCTTATAGCTTTTCCCAATTTAGTCTTGAATAAAATGAAGTAAAAAGTAAGTGCGATAATGAAAGCTACAATTGCACAAAAAAACATATCTGGAGGTATTTTGATTTTAAAAGGTAGGTCCCAAAATAACTTTGATTCTCTTGGGAATCGAGTGGAGTCTGTTCCCCAAATAAACTGAATTAGGCCTCTTAATCCAACAGCTAATCCTAATGAAGTTAATGCAATTGCAGCTGGAGCCGCTCCAAAATCTCTAAGTTTTTTATATATCAATTTATCGAATAAAACTGCTAAAAATCCTATAAATACAACAGTAAAAGGGATAACAATTAATAACTCATATTTAAATGTGAATGGACCCACAGAGCCAGACTGGTCACTGTTAGGGAAAAAAAACAAAAGAAGAGCTAGGGCAACATAAGAAGATAGAGTCATAAAATCTCCATGCGCCATATTAGCAAACTTTAGATTACCATAAATCAATGAAAGACCAATTGACCCTAATGCATAAAGTGAGCCAATCAAAATTCCATTAACAAAAAGCCAAGGTTTTAACAGAGATAAGAGCAATATTATCCAGAATAAAACAAATATAGTTTTATTTTCAAAAATCAAATCAATATATTTCAAAATTTACCCTCCTAGATAAAGTTTAGATATTTCTTTATCTTTCAAAATTTTATCAGCAACATCTTCTATTACTTTTTTTCCAAATGAAAAAACTACACCAAAATCTGAAACCTGTAGTGCCTTTTTAGCATTTTGTTCAACTAAAAGTACAGATAGATCAGAATTTTTCAGAGAGATAATATTTTCTAAAACTTCATCTACAATAATTGGAGACAATCCTGCAGTAGGTTCGTCAAGCATAATTATTTTTGGATCCAGCATAAGAGCTCTAGATAATGCAAGCATCTGCCTTTGCCCTCCAGATAAATTAGAAGAAGAATCTTGTAATTTAGATTTTAAGTCAGGGAACATATCTAATACTTTATCTAAATTTTTTTTATACTGAATACTGTTAAGAATATATCCTCCCATCTTAAGATTATCCTCAACTGATAATGAAGGGAAAATATTTTCAGATTGAGGAACATACCCTAATCCTATTTTTGAAAGTTCAAATGTACTTAAGTTTGTTACATCATTGCCATATATTTCAATATTCCCTTCAACAGGGTTTATTATTCCTGAAATAGATTTTAGAAAGGTTGATTTTCCGCATCCATTTGGTCCAATAATTGTGGTTATTGAAGATTCATAAATATCTAGATTAATATTTCTTATAATAATCTGTTCTCCATAACCTGCAGAAATATTTTTAGCTTTTAGAGATGTAATATTTTTAGTCATTTTGGCTATATCCTAGATATGAATTTAATACCTTTTGATTTTTTTGAATCTCTTTTGGAGGGCCCTTAACTAAAGTTTGCCCTTCAGCCATAACGATTACTTCATCTGAAATTGACATTATAAAATCCATATTATGTTCAATAATTAAGAAGTCAATTTTTTGATTTTTGTTTATATCTTGAATAACTTTTGATAAATTTTTAATTAAGGTTGGATTAATGCCTGCCGCAGGTTCATCTAATAAAATAAGCTTAGGATTCATCATTAAAATTCTTCCAAGTTCTAATAATTTTTTTTGTCCCGTGGAAAGATTTTCTGCTTTTTCATTAATTAAATGTGATAAACCAACAATCTCTAGATTTTTTTCAGCAAGTTCAATTGTTCTTTTTTCAAAATTTTTAGATTTAGATCTGTTTATCCATCCAAATAACAAAGATTCACCAGGATGATTCATTGGAGAAACCAAAAGGTTATCTAGAACTGACATAGTCTTTAATTCACCAGGTATTTGAAAGGTTCTAACTATTCCTTTATCAACTGTTTTTTTAGGAGAAGAATATGAAATATCTTCATCTAAAAAATAAATAAAACCATCATCTATCTCTGAGAACCCCGTTATTAGATTGAAAATAGTCGATTTTCCTGCACCATTTGGGCCAATTAACCCTGTTATTCGATTTGAATAAATTTCAAAATCTACTCCATTAACAGCTTTTACTCCTCCAAAATGCTTATGAACATTTTCGAGTTTCAAAAGGACTTCAGAGCTCATAATTAATCTTCTGTTACCTCAGTAGTACTATCACTAACAGTGATGGTTATGTGAGACATTGTTGTATTTTCTTTTGCACCATGCCAATGATTTTCTCCAGCATTAATTAATACCATGTCACCCTTAGTAACATTAAGTTCAACATCCTCATTGCAAACCATTCCTTCACCTTCAGTAATAATTAATATTTGATCCCCAGAATGAATATGAAATTTAGTTCTAGTAGCTTTGGGGAAATTTACTATAGCAAAATTAAAATTATCGCTATCCTCATGTTCTAAAATTGACTGGGCATAAACAGTGTCTGTAAACAGAGATTCGTTTCTTGCAATTTTTGGAACATCTTTGAATGTTACTTTTTTCATATCTTCTCCAAAATAATTTACTTGTAGATAGGTTATTATAGATTAATGAAATTTACATTATTAAATATTGAATAAATTTAAAATAAACAGGAATAAAAATGAAATCACATTACGGATCATGGGAATCAAAAATAACTCCAGAAAAAATAATTGAAGGAGGACTAAGGTTTAGTGAAATAAGATCAAATGGATCAGAACTATATTTTTTAGAAGGAAGACCAGAGGAATCTGGGAGATATGTAATAGTCAAGCAATCATCTGATGAAAAGATATCAGACGCAATTCCAAAAGAATTCAATTCAAGAAATGCAGTTCATGAATACGGTGGAGGATCTTATGCAGTAGGGCAAAAAAATATTTATTTTACAAATTGGGATGATCAAAGAATATATAAAGTAAATGGTGAAAATGTTAATCCAATTACAAAAGAACCTCCTTTTGAAAAATCTATTCGATATAGCGATTTAACTTTATCCTTTGATGAAGAATGGTTGTTTTGTGTCAGAGAAACTCATTCTGAGAAAGAAGAAGCAAAAAATGAACTAGTTGCAATTTCTACAACAGAAAATATTCAAATAGTTTTGTGTACAGGTAGAGATTTTTATTCATCTCCTAGAATAAACCCTATAAATAAAGAGATTTGCTGGCTTGAATGGGATCATCCTAATATGCCTTGGGATGGAACTGAACTATTCATTGGAAATTTTGACTCAAATGGTTTGTCAGAAAAAAAGTTTATTGATGGATCAAAAAATATAAGTATTATTCAGCCTGAGTGGAGTGAATCTGGTGAATTGATATATATAAGCGATGAATCTGGATGGTGGAACTTAAAAAAATACTCAGATAATAAAAAGTCTACAATATTAGATGAAGAAACTGACCATGGTGAACCATCTTGGAATTTTGGGGTCAGAACGTACTTTATAAAAGATGATTTTATTTACCTTAGAGGCTCTTCTAAAAGTAAAAATAAAGGATTGATTAGAAAAATTAATTTATCAGGACAAATAATAGAAGAAATAGAAGTTTTACATACTTCTATAGGAGGTTTAAGTTTTATTGATAATAAAGCTTTGTATATAGGAGCTTCACCTGTATCAAATAGTGAAATCATATCTTTAGATCTAGAAAAAAAAGAACTTAAAACAATCAAAGAATCTAACCCGTTAGCTATGGATAATGAAGAAATATCAATCCCAGAAGAAATCACTTTTCCTACTACAGAAAATGGATCTGCATATGGCTATTTTTACAAACCTAAAAATAAAAAATATCAAGACAACCCTGAAGAAAAACCACCTGTACTAGTAATAAGTCATGGAGGCCCCACTAGTGCAACTGGCAATGCCTTAAATTTATCTATTCAGTACTGGACAAATAGAGGTATAGCTGTTGTAGATGTAAATTACAGAGGGTCAACAGGATACGGGAAAAAATTCAGAGATTCACTAAAAGGGAATTGGGGAGTATATGATACAGATGACTGCATTGCGGCAGTAGACTATCTTTCTGAAAAAGGTCTTGTAGATTCTGAAAGAGCAGCCATTAAAGGAGGCTCAGCTGGTGGTTATACAACAATAAATGCATTAACTTTCCATGATAGATTTGCAGTAGGAGCTACATACTATGGGATTGCTGATTTATCAGTATTTATAGATGATACTCACAAATTCGAATCAAAATACCTTGAATCATTAATAGGTAAGTACCCTGAAGAAAAACAAAAATATTATGATAGATCAGCTATTAATTTTACAGATCAGCTTTCTTGTCCGATGATAATTTTTCAAGGAACTGAAGATAAGATTGTCCCTCCATCTCAAGCAGAAATTATGGCTGAAGGATTAAGAGAAAAAAATATTCCTTTTTCTTTAATAATGTACGAAGGTGAACAGCACGGGTTCCGTCAGTCTAAAAATATAATTTCATCTTTAGAATCTGAGCTTTATTTTTATAGTAAGGTTCTTGGGTTTAAACCTTTTGATAAATTAAAAGAAGTAGAAATTGAAAATTCAGAAAACTTAAAATAAAAATGTTAATTCTTATTCCTCCTAGTGAAGGTAAATCCTCAATAAACACAACTTCAACCAAGTTTAAAGAAACAGAATTTATTTTTTCAGAAAAAGTTAATCAAATAATTGAAATACTCAAAGATCATAATGATGAAATAGAAAAAATCTACGGAACCTCATTAGAAAAAAGTAAAGAATTACAAAAGAAAAACCTAGAGGTCTTTTCTAGTGAGTGCTCTATGGCAATAGAACGATATACGGGAGTAGTATACAACCAGATTGATTGGAAAAATTTTTCAGAAGAATCTAAGAGCTATTTTAATTCAAATATACGTATCTTTAGTGGATTATTTGGAATAGTAAAACCAAATACTCTAATTCCAGATTATAAGTTAAAAATGAACGCATTAGGACTAACTAAATTTTGGAGCAAATCAATATCAGAAGAACTTGGTAAAGAAGAATTGATAATTGATTTACTGCCTGAAATTCATAGAAAAGCATATGAACATAAAAATATAAAAAAAATAAATTTTTACATTAAAAAAGAAGATAAATTAGTGTCAGCTGGACACCATGGGAAAGTTGTAAAAGGTCAGTTTATAAACTTTCTAAGTACAAATCGTATTACCAATCTAGATGATTTTGAAAAGTTTAACTATGATGATTACTCTTGGGATGGAGAAAATTTTATAAAATAAAATTCATTTGAAATCTGGATTTCTTTTTTCTATAAATGCTCTGACTCCTTCTAAATTATCAGGAGAACCAGATAATTTTTTTTGGATCTTGGCTTCTTTTTTAAAAGTTTCTAAAAAGGATTTATCACTAACTTCTCTCATTATCTTTTTTGAATACATCAAAGACTGAAAAGATTGTTTTGATATTTTTTGAGCCCATTCTATAGTTTTTTCTTCTAAATGTTCATCTTCAACGACTTTGTTTGCCAAACCTATTTTTAGGCATTCTTCAGCAGGTATTCTTTCATTTTCTATTGCTATTTGATAAGCCTTTTTATAGCCAAGCATATTATACAAAAGCCAATGAGAACCTCCGTCAGGTATAAGGCCTATATTACTAAAAGGTTGAAGCAAGTACGATTTTTTGGACATTATAGTCAAATCACATGCCATAGAATATGCGCTTCCTATTCCAGCTGCTGCACCTCTTATTGAAGAGATAACAGGCTTAGGCATAGAGATGATGTTATCAAAAATAGGCCAATACCCCTTTATTAAGCTTTCTTCTGTATCTTTCCATTTTTTTTCTCCTGAACTTAAATCTGCCCCAGAACAAAAAGCCTTCCCTTCACCTCTAAAAATCAAACATTTTATTTCATCATCTAGGGAAATATTTTTCGTACAATCAATTAGTTCCGCAATCATCTGAAAATTCATGGCATTCAATTTTTCAGGTCTATTTAAAGACAAAATTGCAATTCTGTCTATGATTTCAAGCTTAATTGTGGAAAAATTACTCATTTATTTTTATAGAATGATATTTTTCTATTATTATATATTCAGATAAACAAAATTATCCATGATTGATTCTAAAACAATAAAACTTATCGAAAACTATGTTGAAGAAATAGATGATAAGCGCGAAATCCCTGAAAAATTACTTATTGAGTTAATTAATAATAATTTTTTCAAACTACTGTTACCAAAATCATTAAATGGTAACGAAATGGATTTTATTGAATATTTAGAAATTTTATTTGAAATTGCTTCTAAGGATGCCAGTGTTGCTTGGTGCATAAATCAAAGCAACGTTTTGTCTACGAATGCAGCATTCATGGAAAAAGACTTGGCAAAAAAAATATTTGAACCCGCTGATGCAATTATAACTAATGGCCCTCCTATTGAGTATAAAATCAAAGAAAATGAAAATGACACTTTAGTTTCAGGCAAATGGTCTTTTAGTAGCGGAATAAAACATGCTACATGGCTTTTAGCAATATTCACTGATGAAAATAAACAAAATAAGAATATTATGATTCCTAAATCATTGGTAAAACTAGAAGATGTTTGGCAGGTTAATGGATTAAGAGGAACTGGAAGCTTTAGTTTTTCAATACAGGACAAAAAAATTCCAAATGAAAATATTTTTTATGACAGATTGAACCTTAATGAACCTGGGCCTTTATACAAAATACCTAGAGACTTAAAATTTGGTTCAGGTTTTTCTACTATAGCACTATCTCTAGCAAATTCTTCTATAAATTATGCCATTGATTTTGCCAAGAATAAAAAAGGTATGCACTCTGAAAAACTTTCAGATGAACAAGTATTCATCAGAGAAATAGGTATTTCAAAAGGCCTTTATAAATCATCCAAATCTTTTTTAGACAAATCTATCGAAAAAGCTTGGGCTGTAGTTAGCGATGGTATTTTTTTAGAAGATGAATTGTTAGCAGATCTAAGATTAGCTTCAACACATGCTATTAGAACATCTGAAGAAATTGTAAAAAAAATTTATAATCTATTAGGATCTTCTTCAATTTTTAAATTTAATCGAATTCAAAGATACTTTCAAGATATGCTCGCTATTTCTCAACAGGTTCAGGGGCGAATGTATCATTTTGAAACAGTAGGAGACTATTTTATAAACTCAAAACTAAAGAAAATAATATGAAAATAATTTTTATGGCGATCCCGAGCAGATTCGAACTGCCGATCTCCTCCTTGACAGGGAGGCGTGTTAGGCCACTACACCACGGGACCACTCTTAGATAAATTTAATTTTAGCAGATGAATTACGAAATAATTGTTGAAATTGGTGAAATTAATGGTGAAAATATTTTTAGATAGCTAACTCTGACATCATGTATTTGAATAATTAATCTGATTCATAGGTTTATAATTATTTTCATAATTATTATTATTCTAAGGAGCTAATATAAATATTTTAGTTACAGGTGCAACAGGTGCCACAGGAAAACTTCTTGTGAATCAACTTCTCGAGAA
>Ga0208130_1000017_pt1 | contig 86413 bp, 84 predicted proteins | sample ETNtaG_31_FD_185771 | JGI IMG/M metagenome (GOLD analysis project Ga0208130, IMG submission 185771) | Marine microbial and viral communities from oxygen minimum zone, Eastern Pacific Ocean - ETNP201310SV78 (SPAdes) (version 2) | ecosystem: Environmental > Aquatic > Marine > Oceanic ... | reverse complement strand
CAACAACACCCGAAACAACAGAGTCAGCACCAGCCCGCTCAACATCAGCAGAACCAACACGACCAGCGGTCGACTGGTTGGCGAACCTTGCAAGCCGCTGCGGGAATGCTCTCAAATTTCTCAGAATGTCACCTACGACCGCGGGGTCGCTCCTGGGTATGTCAGGCACCCACGGACGTTTGTTCTGAACTGAACCGGTTTGAGTGGATCCAACGGTTCCGCCACCTCGAGAAGAGTCATCGCCCGACTGCGCTGCCCGGGAGGTCTTTCTCTGTGCTCTCGGGGATCGAGCTCGCGAAGAGCCCCGCCCAACTGAGCTCAAGGTCTGCGTGGTGGCTGGGTTAGGCGGCACCGCCACAACAGTCCGCTCAAGGTTTCGAGCAATGGATGACGGCGCGGTTTGCTCCCCTGATGGGCCTCTTCCCCGAAAATTAAGCGCAAGAGGCAACGACGGCGAAGCTACGGGAGAATCCGCATTTTTTGACTGCCAATTCCTACGCAAAGCCAAAATGTCGCGATTTGAAAACGAAGAAGCCGACGAATCAGACGTTTCTGCTATCGCCCTTAGCCGAGAATCTAACCTCACCGGCAAATCTTGGGTTCCCTCAGCTCGATCAGAGAGACTTCGCGCAGTAGTTCGAGCGATTTTCTGAGCGACTGAAGCTAGATGACCGATGGAGCGATGGCTACGTCGCACTTGCGTCAAATTCCGCACCGCTCTGCGAACAGATATGGGCCCATCATCACGCTCAGACTTTTCAGGCTCCTCTGACACCGTTAGCTCCTAGAGACCTAATTTTTTGCTTGCCATATTGACAAGTGTGTCCGGGAAAGTGCGAGAGAAACCGCTGTGCGCTAGTTCTAGTTCTTCAATGGGGAACTGGTCATCACTCAGAGCAAAATCAGGCGCTGTCCATTTGATAGGAAAAGCATCAACAAAGGTCCACGCCCGTAGAGGGCTTCTAACAGGAAGCCCAGCCGAACGAGCCATTGACACAGCTGGTTCTGGCAGACTCCCCCATAGAACCAACGTCACCTCACGCCGATCCATTTCTTCCGGGCCATCCAAATGCCATTTGCTCGCCTCTTGAAACCAATCGTATAAATAGTCGTCTTGAGTCATACCACGCTTCAACACGAGGTTAGGGAACTTGCTCCGAACGGGGACTTGATGCAGGAAGGTGTTTTCGCCACCTTCCGCAAATTCCTCAACCTCAATTTCGACTGACAGGCCCGAGACTTCCTGAAAAGTTGCCAGAGCCAAAGGAGGATTATCAATGAGGACCGTGAACGATGAGGTGGATGGTCCGGCATCGTAAAAGTGCTGTGTTCCCGATAACGCCGATGCGGTACTCGCAACAGTGCTCAGGATTTGAGCCTTACTCATTGGCATAGTGCCACCTCATAACACCTAAGGACTAGGCCTACGAGACCATTAGCCTACGGGCTTCGTCTAAAGCCCTCGTATTCAGGTCAGCCACGGACTCAACCATCTTTATTCGATCGCGGTGTTCCAAATCGAGCAAAGAATCAAGCGTCCAGTGCATGTGGTACGCAAGATAAACAATTTCATCCCAAAGCTGCTCGGTTGGGTACTGTTCCACGGGCTTAAGGGGCCACTTCTTCTATAGTGGCGCCCCCTCGGCGGCGCGAGACCGCTGAACTCTCTTCCAAATCTGCGCCAGATGAGCCACTTTCACTCTCTTCGCCTGATTCGGTCGGAACATCTTGTGTAGAAGGCTGGTTTAGGAACTCGGCAATTTCCGCTTCTGTACCAAAATTAATTACGGAATATAGGTCCTGCAGATATGCAAGATCGAGCGCGAAAAGATTTTCGATGTCTCTTACGGTGATAGCGGTGAGATCCCCTAACTGGGTGACCACCCTAGCCAAGATAATCAGGGTGACTAAAGGGTCTTCAGAATCCTTTACTCTCGGATCTCGGAGCGGTTCGATCTCATCTCGGGCAGTGGCCATACGCATGACGCCACGCTGATGCAAGTCACCTTCTGCACTTACGAGACCTCTCGGCAGAGTGAAGCTGAATTCAGTTCGCAAGCCCATAACTACGCTTTAAACAGACCCTCATGGCATATCGTCAACTCTTCAATCATGACATCGTCAGCACCGGCGTCAAGATCTGAAGCGCTCCAAGCCGAAGGCCAGCCTCGCTCAAAGTTCCAGCGCCCGACCTCGATACCAGCGGTGTCATAAATTACGATCGAACCATTCGTTCGCTCAACAGACCCCTCGACGACTTTTTGATGCCACTCAATCAAATCTGCATTAGGAGAGAGCCCACGTTTCAGGACAATATCGTTGAACGTAGTTCTTCCAGGACGCTTCCTTGTGATGAGCTTTCCGTCCATCAGACTGTCTTGGTATTCGACCACTGCTGTTTCATAACCTAAGCCTGACACACCAGTGAAGCGAGCCATCTCTACGTTTTCTAACTCAAGAGCAAACTGCGCTCCCAGAAATTCAATGTCATGTATGTCTGCCATAGAAAAAACCTTTTCCAATCAATTCTTTAAGTTGGTCCCTACGCTGATTGCTTAAACTGGCTGATGCGGAAAATCACGAACTCCGCTGGTTTCACGGGTGCTATTCCGACTTCTACGACTACCTTGCCCTGATCAATCGAGTCAGGAGGGTTAGTCTCTGCGTCGCACTTGACAAAGAATGCTTGCTCAGCTGTGGCACCAAAGAGTGCCCCATCACGCCAAAGTCCACGCAGGAATGAGCTAATGGTTCGATTGAGTCCAGCCCACAACTTCTGGTCGTTTGGTTCAAAGACTGCAAATTGAGTGCCATCCATAATTGCGGTTTCAATCATGTTGAAGAGGCGCCGAACATTGACGTAAGTCCAGTCGGTATCTGAGGCTAAGGTTCTGGCGCCCCAAACTCGAATTCCGCGCGTGCCGAACGGCCGTATACAGTTGACCCCAATTGGGTTCAGGAGCGCTTGCTCACCTTTGGTTATATCTAATTCGGTTGAAAGTGCACCTCGAACTACCTCATTAGCCGGGGCTTTCCAGACGCCACGAGTGTCATCTACTCTGCTCCAAACACCTGCAATGTGACCCGATGGCGGAACCATAATTTCAGCGTCGGCCGGTCCCGAGGTAAGCGGGTTATCGACCTTGATCCATGGGTAGTAGAAGGCAGCAAAAGCAGAATCGTACATTGCCGTATCGGAACGCCATTCTTTAATTTGCTGTGGGTTCATTCCTGGAGGGGCATCTAAGACCGCTAGACGATTGGCTTGCAGTTCGCAGTGCGTAATTAGAGCGGTTTGAACTGCTTTCCACATTCCCAAGTCGACTGAACCATCTTCTTTCGTGGCCGCTGTGACAAGGTCGGGAACAATCACCATGGTGACTTCATCAGCTATTACTAAACCATTGATACCAACTCGGTCAGATTCATTTCCCACGAAATCTTTAGGTCGAACATCAACCGGAAGTGGTTCAGCTGGGGTGACCGCGTATGCCCCTGCCTTTACCTGTGCAAGACTCGGGTCTTCTAGCGATGAAGTATCAAGTGCCACTGAGACCTGAACAGCCTGCGATGTCGCGTTCACAGTGCTTTCAACGTCCGCTAAGGAAACGTCGACGAATGACTCGACCTCTTCTCCGTCGCGCTCAACCGTCAGGTTGAACAGGGGCATTTCACCTTCATCAACCTCAGACCCTCCGTCAATAAGGACTGTTATTCCATCGGCTGGCCCGACGCTAGTAATTTCAAGTGGTTGGCCAAGAGCTCGGTCAACGGCAGGAAGAGCTAGCTGGCCAGGTTCCTCCGATGGTTCTCTGTGTTGAACACGAACGATGTAGGCCATGCCTCCGCCGTTGTTGAAAAAGCCGTAGACGGAATGCGGCAACATCGCGCCATTGACGAAGCCTCCATAAAGGCTTTCGTACTGGGCCCAGCTAGTCACTAGTCGGGGCTTTAAACCTTGAGGGTCCGATGGGTCGTCAGTTGGGTGAGACTCGGTGTAGCCCACGAAGGCGGCGACGGCAGTTAGTCCAGCCGCCAAGGTGGCCCCACCTGATGGCACCTCTTCAATGTAAACACCCGGTGTTAAGTAAGACGGCATAAGAACTCCACTCAAATCTTCTGAATCACGAACTAGCTGATATCAGGTAGCGAGATACTTCCATACTGGTCATCTAACTTCAAGCTCAAGGGACTCACAAATTCCATCGATTTGCTAATTAGAACGAACCAATGGCCCAGACCGGCTCACTAGAGCGGGAAAAGGAATTTAAAGGTGTACTGCGTCGGCGAGGCGTCCTTGTTGGCGTAGCTCTCGTTTTAAGGCAAGTTCGATATCAGCGAGCTCTATACGACGGGGCCCGGTAGCCGCCAAAATAGCTGCAGAGACCGCAATATTTCGAATTTGGCCGCCGGTTAACTCAAGTTTCGCTAGCCGGTCAAGGTCTACTTCTTTGGAACACTCATCTTCATCTATGTGAAGGTCCCATATGGACTTGCGCGCTACTTCGTCGGGCTCTGGCAATTCGATCATTGCTTGAAGTCGTCGTCGAAATGCATCGTCGACGTTTCCGGCCAAGTTAGTAGTGATAAGAACAAATCCGCTGAAAGTCTCTACCCGCTGCAGAAGATACGAAACCTCCATGTTCGCGTATCGATCTCTCGCGTCGCTGACGGCGCTTCGTTGCCCGAAAATGGCGTCACCTTCGTCGAAGAGAAGTAAGGCGCCGCCAACTGCTGCAGCTTCAAAAACTTGATCAAGATTTTTTTCTGTTTCGCCGATGTACTTGGAAACTAAGGCCGACAAGTCGATCTTCACCAACTCGAGATTTAGGTCTTGGGCGAGAACCTCGGCTGCCAAAGTCTTGCCGGTGCCCGATACTCCAGCTAAGAGGGCAAGAATCCCTGCCGGAACAAATCTTCCGGCCTTGGAATTTTGTCGAACATGTTCTGAATATCTAAATCGGTTTGCCAAATCTTTTAATTCTGTTAGCTGCAGGTCTGGAATGATTAGGTCACTCCAGGACCGTTCTGGGGAAATTCTGGTACCGAACTTGAACAGGCGCTGATCGGCTAGTCGACGGAAGGCTCGAGGTACATCGCCATCAACTAACGGAATTGTGGCTTTGAGACGTCTTAATTGGTCAGCGGTCAAAGGGTTTTCTATTTGTTTTTCGATTGCAACGTGTACTTCTTCACTAGAGGCCATCTGGTTTGGGGTGGTCAATTCAGTCCAAGGTCTCTTCGGAATACCGTCAATGTCTATAGGTGCTTCTGAAAGAATCGCTAGAGGGAGGTGAGTGGCATCGCTGAGAGCCCGCATACCTTCTTCCGAAAGGCCTTCTTCTAATTCAATGAGGAGGTTGCTATTGGCAATTGTCGATTCGCGTATAGCTGCGGACCAGTGGTCTGTGGTTAATGGATCTTTGACGACCAGACTTGTGCGGAGCGGTAGCCATGCCAACGCCAGATCGCGACGTCGGGTCGGATCCGGTCCCGAGACTAAAATTGATGAAAGAACGCCCTCCCCTTCTTCAGCAAGCATTAACTGAGTTGAGTGAGGCAAGTCAGGGTCCTGATGAACATCTCCGGTCAAGGCCCACATCACGGTCGATGCAACCACTACCGGTTGGGCGGCGAAAGGGTTGCCCTTTGCCACATCAATTAGACGACTGCGTCGCAGCGGAGATGCGGGCCCTACCAAAGAAATCCCGTCGAAAAAAACTTCCGCTATTTCCTGAAGGTGGCCTACGGTAAGGCGGCCCGACCCGAATCTATCCGTTGCCAGCAACGCATTTGTAGCTTCGATGGATAGCTCTGTACCTACGCACAGGGCAAAGGCTATGACAGCAGGACGCTCACACCCGGCTCGCTGCGCAAGAAGCCCCTCAGGGTTGTCTAGTGGGTATTTCTCAAAAATCGGCTCCAAAGAAGCTCGCAATGAGTCCCTGGTACGCTCCGGGTCCAGTATCGCTGGAATGACTGTCTGAGCTAGCTCTGATGCGTTCACAGTTGATGCACCCTTTCGGTTTGAGCCAGCAGACAGACATCTAACAGATCAGTTGATAGTGAGACGGGATTCTAATCAACTCAGATTCCTAAAGTTGGGCCTCGGAACTCCAGATTCGCAATCACTTCAAATATAAAACTCGTAGGTAATGATCATCCCAAAGACAAAAGGCGATCGATCACGAGACGGAGTAAATCGCAGCGACTCACTCTCCAGAATCGTTAACGATAAATCCACTGGCCAACCACTCCTCTTCCGATTCATGAATCGCGAGCTGGCGGTAGCGAGTCACCTTCCAATTACTTTCCGTAAAGAACTGGAAATCTCCTGATCCAATAGATGGCGCTAGGTAATCAGTCAGTTCATCAAGCGAGCCGACGTCTATTTGAATTCGGCCTTTCGTTTCAATGGACGCTTGTACCGGCGCCCCCGGAGCAGGAAGCATTGGTAACCGATCGACTTCTGTTTCCGTTAGACCAAGTCGAGAATTCAGCACCAAGTTGGTCCAGTCGACAAAGGAGAATTGGCATTGAATCTGGCATATCCCGTTGCGCAAATCAATATCCAACAATTCCGCTTCCACGGCTTCGCCCGTTTCAACTAACCAGGAGACGAAGAGACCTTCCCCATCAGCCATCGCACACCAACGCTCTTCGGAGGCCAACGTATTCGCACGCCAACGCTTTTTTGGAGTCACTCATAGGGAATTAGGAACTTTTTGTCGACGAAAGTTTGGCCAAACTTACCCTTGGCTCCAATCTTCACAGGACCCTGTTCTCCATATTCTTTGTCAAGATCTGCCTGGGTCCCTGCGCTTAAAGTGACCTCAGCTTTACCACCGGGCTTTTCCTCAACCTTGAGCCTGAATGCAAGTCCAGCACCCTTATCGCCATATCCCGCTTCATCTTCGATGTTTTTAGCGGCCCACGAATTTTGTTTTTGCACTTCGTCGACTTGAGTGGCTAGGTCATAAAACTGGGGCGCCGAAAAAACTAGCCCTATGATTGTGTCCTTAGCCGCATCTTCCCTCTTTCTTGCGTCAGTTTCATTGAGAAGGTATGACTTTCGGAATCCGGTTAACCAACTAGCTATAGAAGATATTGGCCAAGACATTGGAATCTTGAATTCACCCTCAAACAGGTCATTCTTGTCTTCTCCATGGTATTCCTGACCTACTTTGTATACGCCTTTCCAACCATCGTAAACAAACTCATAGCCTCTCTCCCAACTTCTGAAACCTTGACTAAACGACCGATCATGCGAATCAGACTCTGCGTAATTGTGCAAACTTTCGGCAGTGATCTCGGTCCCTGCGCGAGCCTTCGCTGCAGCATTAGCTGATGCTTTTACTTTGTTTTGAAGGTCTTTGACCTTTAACGAAGCATCGATGCCAGCCACCAGCCCCGACCGGACATAGGTATCCTGCGCTTGCCTTGCCCATAGCTCGCGGTCCGCCTCAAGCAAATCTGGATTGTCTTTATACTTTTTCTGCCGTGCCTCAGGGTAAGTATTCAGGGCTTCATCAATCTCTTCCATCCAATGGTCAGCCTTAGCCTTGTTGAAATCGCCTCCGCCTGAGCCAAACCACATCGAGTTAACTGTCGATTCGGGCAAAATATTTCTGAAGTTGTCGTAGGCCCCCATACTCAACCACGGTCCAAGTTGCGCAGCATCCGGGGCTTTTGCATCTAGGAAGAAACCAACATTTATTCCACTCTCAAGTTTTATGACACCAAGATCAAGTCCGGCTTCGAGCCGGCCTTTAATCTCTAGCTCTGCGTGAATCGCGCCACCTTTACCCTCGTTGAAGTCTTGGTCAGCCTTGATGCCAATCTCGAAACCAGCCCACACTGCGCCGGGAACCACCGGAAACATAACTTTAATTTCCATTTCCTTATAGGAACCCGGGTCGCCAGCCATGAGATTAATGGTCTTGCCTAACCCCTTAAAGAACGCTCCCGCTGTCTGAGGGGTGTACTTCTCTTTCATTTTTTTGACTTTTTTGTCTTTGCTTCCCTCAGCTTGCAGATCCTCAAGTGAACCGGCAAGCAGACCGGAACTCTCTATAGCCTTTTTGATCGATTTTGCTTGTTTCCCCAGATCTCCAATAGCGGCTATTTTGTCGTCTTTGCCCTTATGATTCAGCGTCGTGCCCTCATCAGCACCTGCTTTTTTGCCTAGTTCAACTGTTCGTTTAACGAGGTAAGCGTCACAAATCTCTTCGATTTCGTGCACAATCCTGTAGCGCGCGTCAGGAGCAAGCTCGCTGCCGTGATACGCAGTCAATTTCTCCTTCAAAACATCTGTTGCATTCGTATACCAATGACGTGACCAATTACCCTTTGCCGCCTTAGTGAAGTCTTCTAAAGAAATCAACTCTGGTAATGGCATTGAGAAAGCGTTGCGCCTCTGCCTCTTGGGAAGAGCGGAGCCTTCGGCCTCGGGCTCAGCAGAATCCACAACTTGTTCTGCGCTTCGATCGCGCCTTATTTGTTTCATCGGTTGGGTTGACAGTTGGCGATTCGCGAGCAAATCCGGAATATTTCTTTCGGACTTGCTTTCCTGCAATTCACGGGGTGGCAGCCCAACTCCCGACGTCATGCGGCCTAACCCGCCACCGCTTTGTATTGCGACATGCGCCAACTCGTGCCCAAGTAGACGATCCCCCGAACTAGTTCCAGGGTTGTACAGCCCATTCCGAAAGAAAACGTCGTTACCGACAGTAAACGCATCAGCTTGAAGGTTGCGGCTCAATTCGTCAGCTTGGGAGGATTGGTGCACCCGCGTGGCTGATAAGTCAACTCCATACGCATCAGAAAACCCTTGCAGCTCACGTTCGCGTAGAGAACTGCCTTTGCCTCTCAAAGCACTTATCTGTCGCTCAGTTCCCGAATCGACTTGAGTTCCTCCCAGAGGGTCGTTTGCATCTACTGAACTGTGGCTCTCTTTCCTTCGCAACTGCGACAGGGCGCGGTCCGCCATCTCATCTGCGATCAACTCTTCACTGTCAGCTGCGCGCCCAACGGTAAGAGAACGCCGAACCGCCTCCGACGAATCAGAGAAGTTCCGAGAAACATCGACGGGCTGAGTAGGAACAGCGGATCCCCAGTCTTTAAGCGCCTTGCCAGCCATCTCGTCGGCAAGCACCTCTTCTTGGTCGCTGGCACGACCAACTACTAAAGATGAAGACGTTTCTGAACGTTTAAGCGATTGTTGGTCGGACGATTGACTTTTTTTGTTTACTCGTTGCTGATCCATCGGTACCAATCTCTTGTCCCGGTGAGCCCCACTCTAGTTCCGAACCACTCAGTGCGGGAAACTCAACGATGGGTTTGCCCTCAATCTTCTCTGCAAAAATTTTGTTTAAATCTGAGGCCGAAAAGCATTTGGGGGCACTGATTTAGGGGGAAGTGTTAAGCCTGAAAGAAACACATTCCTCCGCTCGCTAGGGTGGGGAAATGGCTCAGCCGATTCAGCACTATCAAGACTTAGGGGAATTCGAATACGGGGCGACCGATCAGGTGACCCCAATGATTCGGAGAGTAATTTGCAAAAACCCGACACCTTTTACGTTCAAAGGAACCGGCACCTACATAGTCGGGCACGGCCAGGTCGCGGTCATTGACCCAGGACCACCCCTCGAAAGTCACCTGGACGACATTTTAGGTGCCCTCGAACCCGACGAGGTCATCACCCATGCCTTTATAACTCACACTCACAGCGACCATTCGCCCCTCACAGCAAACCTCAAAGAACGAACTGGCGCTATCTCATACGGATTCGGGCCTCACGGAGCCGTCCGAGACGAAGACCCTGATGACCGAGTTGACTTCTCGGCATACATCTCCAACGAAGAGCAAGAGCAATACAGAAAAGAATACGACGAACTTCCCGATGAACTTAAACGAGAAGGCGCGGACACTTCGTTTTCACCCGACGTCTTCTTGAAAGATGGCGACATCGTTCATGGAGGCGACTGGACAATCAGAGCCGTGCACACCCCTGGACACTGCTCCAACCATCTGTGCTTCGAACTAGAGCAAGAGCAGAGCATGTTCACAGGAGATCACGTGATGGGCTGGGCTACCAGCGTGGTGGGACCACCAGACGGATCGATGAAGGACTACATGGAGTCACTCAAGAAGCTCCTAGATTTCGACCATCTCCGATACTGGCCAACCCATGGCCCCGCTATTCCAGAACCCACCGACTACGTAAAAAGCTTTATTAGTCACCGAGAAGAACGAGAAGAACAGATAGTCGCCTACCTACAAACCGGGCCACAACAAATTGCTGACTTCGTTCCCGACATGTACGAAAAGTACGACAAGAGACTGTGGTATCCGGCCGCAGGGTCAGTTCATGCTCATTTGTTACATATGGTCGAAACAGGAAGAGCTGAAGTAGTCGAAGAACACGGCGAACCCAAGTTGACCGCCACGTATCAACTCATATGAAGTTATTGATGCGTGATCCACGCAGCCCATGCTCATTATGACTATCTTCGGCGTTTCATGCGTCTAGTAATTGCAAATTGCACAGTCGATTACTCTGGCCGACTAGACGCTCATCTTGCAGAAGCAATTCGTCTCATAATGATCAAAGCGGACGGCTCTATCTCTATCCACGCCGACGGCGGGGCATACAAACCCCTCAACTGGATGAATGCCCCCAACACTATTCAAGAGTCAACGACTGGTGACGAGCTGACTTGGTTGGTTACCAACGAAAAGAAAGAAAAGTTGACTATTCAACTCCACCAAGTGATCTCAGATTTTTCTAAAGAAATGGGAATTGACCCCGGGCTTCAGAAAGATGGCGTAGAGGCTCACCTTCAGGAATTACTCGCTGCAAACGTCGACAAGATTTCGGAGGGCATGGTGCTGGTAAGAAGGGAATACCCGACGGACATAGGACCAGTCGACCTTCTTTGCCGAGATGACCAAGGTGCGGCTGTGGCCATTGAGATAAAGCGCAGGGGCGAGATTGACGGGGTGGAACAACTGACTAGGTACCTCGATTACTTAAACCGAGATGGAAATCTCAAACCAGTCACAGGAATCTTTGCTGCGCAAGAAATCAAACCTCAGGCACGTGTTCTTGCCGAAGACCGCGGTATCAAGTGCTTACTACTTGACTACGACGAGTTGAGGGGCATTGAAAGCGATGAGCTCAAACTCTTCTAAAGACCACGAAGGCCCCATAAAGCTGACTGCGCTTTACAAAAACACGCAAAGGCCGTTATCGATAACCACTCGTTCTTCCGGAGTGCCTTTTTGTGCGATAGTGCGATAGATAGCTTGGCCTTCTTCTACCCACATCTGGACCGTCAGAGAATCGCCTGGGAAGACAGGGGATGAGAACCTCGAGTCCATACTCTTAAATCGGTTCGGATCACTTCCGCACAGTTCGTGGAGTAAGGCACGGCCAGTAAACCCATACGTGCACAAACCATGCAATATCGGCTTCGGGAATCCTCCTAACTCAGTGGCAAACCATGGGTCACTATGCAGTGGGTTGTAATCACCGGACAATCGGTACGTCAATGCCTGGTCAGGTCTTGTTTGGTATGTAACTTCGTGATCTGGAGCGGTTTCCGGTGCATGAACCTGAGGTGCTGTATTGCCTTCTTGCCCGCCAAATCCACCTGAACCGCGAACGACCAGCGACCCTCGCAAGTCAAAAAGAGGTTCACCAGTTTCTTTCAGACTGGCTTTTGCCTCAGTTTCAATAATTGCGTTTTTCCCTTCGCCCTTATCCCAGATACCACTGACTTTTTCTTCCACCACCACAGTGCCGCCAACTGGGATCGGTTGATGCAAACTGACGCCCTGAGAACCGTGTAGCACCCGACCCCAGTCGATCTCGCCAACTTTTCCTAGAGCGCCACCAGCACCAAAACCTATTACCACTCCCTGGGTTGGAAAGGTTTGTTGCTCAATCCCCTTTGAGTTGTTAGTCGTGAATTCGAGTTCTGCGCCAACCGGGTCTTCGGCACCCGCTCCAATTCCAACCGCGTAAAGCAAGGAGTCGCGGTATCCCCAAGAGCGTTCAGCGGGTTCGCCCATCGCACCGACTGCGTTCGGGTCAATAGCCATTATGTTGTCCTTTGGTTCATTAGGCAGGTCTGCCTGGGTTAACTGATAAGCCCACCATCGAAGGGTTGGCCGTCCATACCCGAGTTAAGTTGCGCCTCAGATACCAGACGTCGAGCTATGTCCCCGATTTCTGTCGGGTCATCTATGGCTTCCGTGGTAGGTCCACGATGCCAACCATTCGCTACCGCCAGCATGCGGCCCGAGGCCTCAAAAACTCGCCCCGTCACGTCTGCGGACTCAGAACTTTGGAGCCACGTCACTATCGGAGCTATGTATCTCGGATGCATCGAAGCTTTGTCTTCTTCGGAAGCCTGCCCCATTCCTAGATCTTCAGTCATTCGTGTGAGAGCGCCCGGGGCTATTGCATTGACTCTCACTCCATATCTCTGAAGTTCTCGGGCGGCTATCACTGTGAATGCAGCTATACCCATTTTTGCGGCTCCGTAATTGGTCTGGCCCGGGTTACCGTAAATTCCTGATACCGAAGTTGTATTTACGATTGAAGCTTCTACCGTCTCCCCTGCCTTAGCCTTGTCTCGCCAATACGCCGCTGCCCAACGAGCGGGAGCAAACGTTCCTTTAAGGTGAACTTGGATTACGGCGTCCCACTCTGCCTCGGTCATATTGACCAACATCCGGTCACGTAAAATTCCGGCGTTGTTTACAATCCCGGTAAGGTCGCCGAATGTCTCCACCGCTTGGTTGACCATCCGTTGTGCGCCCTCCCAGTCAGAGACGTCATCACCATTAGCAACTGCTTCTCCTCCCATATTCTCGATTTCCGCAACAACCTCATCTGCTGGCCCTAAATCTGACCCCGTTCCGTCGCGCGCACCACCCAAGTCGTTAACGATGACTTTTGCTCCGTGTTCGGCGAGCATCAAACAATGCTCCCTGCCTATTCCGCGAGCGCCACCTGTCACGATTACGACGCGTCCCTCACAAAGTTTGCTCATTCTGGATCCCTTCATTGACTTTCGGCGGATAGCCAACCTCAGCTATGGATATCTCGGTGATTCTCGCATTTTCTGAGGTCACCTGCTCAGGGTTTTCAACCCGCCAATGTAATCGAAACAAACAGCTAGGTCGGTCCGCGCACAATAGTCGATCACATGGCCCTACCATCCAGTGGTGTGCACGGCCTAATTCGCCTTCCGCGCTGGGCGCTCTTGCTCGGCTTTCCTGTCCTTATAGCTCTTTCATTTTTAAGTGTTTGGGGTATTGACGCCGCTATCCATAGAGACAGAGTTGTCCGAAACGTGAAAATTGCTGGTGAAACAGTCGGAGGGCTCAGCGATACTGCTCTCCGAGCTCGACTCGACGCAATAGCTGACCGATTGGCCGACACTGAGATCGTCATCCAAACCGAAGTAGGTGAAGCAGCCTGGGCAGCAAGCGACCTAGGGGTTTCACTTGATCTGAACGCAACCTATGACGCAGCCATGGCAACCAGACGGAGTGGGTCGCTTCAACGACCGGTCAACTGGCTTGCGGCTCTCGCGTCGAGCACAACAGCTGAAATAGAAATAAACGTTGATCTACCCAAGCTCGAAAAATTATTGCACTCCAGCGAGCGCCTCAAACGGCCAGGCGTTGAGCCATCTGTGCGGGTTAGCAATGGCCGGCTAGAGCTCGTGCCCGGAGTCAAAGGTCAATTAGTCAACGTTGAAAAGGCTGCTTCGGAGATCACCAAAGTTCTTCGGGAAGGAACCGTACCGATTATCCAACTAGCGACAATTGAAGAGCCGACGAAACTTGCAGACGAAACGGTCAGAAAAGTCATCGCTGACGCTAATCGATCCATACAAAAACCTCTCAGAGTCCGACTCAATGACTACGAAACAACATTGAGCCAAGAGCTTGTCGCCAGTTGGTTCGTTCTGGATCTTCAAGAGACCAACCCATCTGTGAGTCTCGATCCATCCCTGATTCTCGCGTCTCTCGAAGAGTTAATGACGCCTGGCAACACTGGTGCCGGTCAAGCCGAATTCGAAATCCAAGATGGCAACGTAACGATCATCTCTTCAGACGGTGGTACGGCTTGTTGCCATAGTCGGGCTGCTGACCTCGTACGAACAGCGCTCGAAACAACAAGAGGGCCTGAAGTTCTAGTGTTACCCAACCGTCCAGCAGCACCCCGAGAAGCCGTCGATCGCCTAGAGGCTCTCGGAATAGTCGAGAAAGTTTCATCTTTCACGACTCAATATTCTTGTTGCGTCGGACGAGTTACTAACATCCAAAGGTTCGCCGAGATAGTCCACGGAAGATGGATCAAACCAGGAGGAAGACTATCTCTTAACGAAACCGTCGGTCGCAGAACAGAAGAGAAGGGATTTGTCGCCGGGGGGTTTATCTCTAAAGGCCACCTCGTCGAAGACATCGGAGGCGGTGTTTCTCAGTTTGCCACGACTATCTTCAATGCTGCTGTTCGAGCCGGACTCGACTTCGAGTACTACCAGGCACACTCAATTTATTTCGATCGATACCCCTACGGGCTTGAAGCAACGATTTCCTACCCTCGGCCTGATCTAATAATTACCAATCCAACACCATTTGGAGTACTCATTTGGAATAGTTGGACTGATAGGTCAGTCACTGTCGATATGTATTCGACTGTGAACGTTGATGTCCAATTAGAAAAACCCACCGAACGACCAGTCGATCTGTGTACCCGAGTGAAAACTGAACGTATCCGAACTTGGCAAGATCAAAGTGTGGAGTCGGATTACTTCTTCGCCACCTACCGTCCAGAAGAAGGTCTTAACTGTGACGGAACTCCTTCTGACCCTGATCAAACCACCACAACTATCCCTACGGAGGAAGCTGAGGCTCAGGAAGGCGCTGTTGAAACTCCAGAGGAAACTGCACCCTCCACAACTACTACCTCGCTAGCAAATCAAAACTGAAGCCTTCAGCCAGCCAATAGATAGCCTCTTCTATGTGCTGCAGTGTGATGTTCTAATCATAGGAGCGGGGCCAGCTGGGTGTGCGGCCGCGCTCACAGCGAAAAGACTCGGCCTAAACGCCGTTGTAATTGATAAAGCGACTTTCCCTAGAGACAAATGCTGTGGCGATGGGCTCACCACTTTGGCTCTGCGCGAATTAGAACAACTGGGTGTTGAACCAACTATTAATAGCTGGGTAAATATTCAGGATGTTTTCCTTCGATCTCCGGCCGGCAGAGAGGTTCACTTGACTCTTCCAACAGGTCGAGGTAACTACGCCGCTGTAGTAAAGCGCATCGAATTGGATGCTGAATTGGTGCGTCTGGCAATCAACAGTGGCGTAGAGCTTTATCAAGGGCTTGCCTTCGACAAAATCGAACTCGGGTCACGAGGCGTTCAAGTTTCACTTGAAGATGGGAATGTTGTCTCAGCCGACCATGTTGTAGCGGCTGACGGCATGTGGTCACCGGTCAGAAAGGCTTTGGGCTGCACTCCTAACGGCTATAAAGGCGATTGGCACGCGTTTAGGCAGTACATAAAAGCAGACGGGGACCGTAGTAGAGACCTGTGGGTTTGGTTCGAAAAAGATTTACTTCCAGGGTATGCATGGTCTTTTCCTCTAGCAGATGGTCGGGTCAACCTTGGGTTTGGCGTGCCACGATCCAAGGACATCAACGGTAAGCAACTAGCGACCATTTGGAACGGGCTCCTGAAACGCCCTCCGATACAAGAAGTGCTGGGTAATGCCGAGCCAGAGGATTCTCGCACCGCTTGGCCTATCCCTGCTCGCCTACCCAAAGCTCAGCTAACAAAAGGACCCGTCCTCTTCGTAGGGGATGCCGCAACTGCCACCGACCCAATGACCGGTGAAGGAATCGGCCAAGCGCTAGAAAGCGGCCGCCTAGCCGCTGAAGCGATAGCTGCCGAAAAACCGGGTACAAACGCTGCCGCTATCTATGAACGGTCCGCCCGGTCCGCTTTTCAACTTGACCACCAGTTTTCGAAGACTCTCAGCAACGTTCTGGCCAAACCAATATTGGCGGAAATGGCCCTAAGGGCTGTGGATGGCAATGCTTGGAGCCGCCGAAATTTCGTTCGCTGGATGTTTGAGGACTATCCACGTGCCTCATTGATTAACCCTAAACGCTGGCGCAGAAATCTTTTCGATACGCACGGCGCATGGACCGCCCAAAACTAAAACCGCTTCTAGTTGCACAACAGCGACGCTACGAGACAGTCTTTGGGTGTGTCCGAATCAAACCAATCTAGTGAACACCTGAACTTCACCCGAACCGAGTGGGCAGCGTTACGAGACGCCACCCCCCTAACAGTTACTGAGGAAGAGTTAACTGAACTGGCTGGACGTGTTGAACCAATAACGCTTGCAGGAGTTCGAGACATATACCTACCCCTATCTCGACTTCTTAATCTTCGCGTTGAAGCTCAAGCCAAGCTACAAACCACCACCTCGGACTTTTTTGCAAGAGACGCTGCGCCGAGACCGTTCTTGATAGGAGTTGCCGGAAGTGTTTCAGTTGGAAAGAGCACCACAGCTCGGATTCTTCAGGCCATGCTCGCGGCTTGGCCGCAGCACCCGAGAGTGGATCTCATCACCACAGACGGTTTCCTTCAGCCAAACTCAGAACTACAGGAAAAAGGCTTGCTCGGGAGAAAGGGATTTCCTGAGTCTTATCGCCAAGGAGCACTTCTGGAATTTCTCAGCCAGGTTATTGATGGAACTCCCGAAGTCTCTGCTCCGATCTATTCACACATTACTTATGACATAACGGATGAAGTTCAGGTAGTCGAGCAGCCAGACATTCTGATCGTTGAAGGTTTGAACGTTCTTCAAACCGGTGCGCCTTCTAACACCCCGTTCGTTTCAGATTATTTTGATTTCACTATCTACGTTGATGCTGACACCGAAGATCTCGAATCTTGGTACGTGGAACGTTTCCAACAACTCCGATCAACTGCTTTTCGGGAGCAAAGCGCATACTTCAGCCAGTTTGCTCACCTACCAGTGGATGCGGCAGAGGCAGTCGCTCGGACGATCTGGCGATCCATCAACCTCGTTAACCTCCAAGAAAACATTTTGCCGACCCGCGCTCGCGCCGACTTGGTGCTCCGCAAAGATGCGAATCACGAAATTGAATCTGTCCAACTTCGACGCATTTGATAGCGAGTTAATGGCCTAAAGCTTTTCGCTCTGTTCAAAGCTCCGCTAATCTCCCCGTCCGTGCACTGTCTCTTCTGCTCAATAGTCGACGGTAGCTCGGCTTCGAACATCGTCTATGAAAATGACCATTGTTTGGCCTTTATGGACATTCTCCCAATGACACCTGGGCACTGCTTAGTGATACCCAAGACTCACGTTCGAGACATTTTTGAGCTAGACGATGACACCGCAGCTCATATCATGCAGACTTGTTGCACGGTCGCAAATATCATTCGGCAGCGGCTCGAACCGCTAGGAGTCAACCTCGTCAACAACAACGGTGCGGCTGCTGACCAATCACAGTTCCATTTTCACATGCACCTGATCCCGAGGTACGGCCGCGACCGGCTGCTTCACCCCTGGGAGCGCTCCTATGGGAACCCAGATCAGATCCGTTCTATCGCAGAAATTTTGCGTGGAGAGAGGGAAATCCCTCAGTCTGAATAGGAAATACCCAAGCTATTGGCACTAGTTTCAAGAACATGACGAATCGCTATGCAGACTTTTCAGCCCTCAACATCACAGGACCAGATGAGGACGGCATCCTCGATATCTGCATCGACACACCAGGCAAATTAAATGCAGTTGATGAGGCAAAACATCTAGCCCTTGCCGACGTTTGGAAGGCCGTCGACAGCGACCCCGAGACTCGGGTGGTCGTCATTCGAGGCGCAAACGGCACTTTTTCGGCCGGCGGTGACATGGGCATGATCGAAAAGATCATGGATGATTTCGAATACCGTTCCCATTCTCTTCGCGAAGCAAGAGACATCGTTTACAACATGATCAACTGCTCAAAAGTCATTATTTCGGCAGTCGAAGGAGTTGCCGTAGGAGCTGGCCTTGCAGCTGCCTTTATGGCTGACATCTCCGTAGTCGGAAGAAATGCCCGAATTTTGGATGGTCACACGAAACTTGGAGTTGCGGCTGGGGATCACGCGGCGATCATATGGCCACTTCTATGCGGTATGGCAAAGGCCAAATATTACTTGTTGACCTGCGACTCAATGTCAGGTGAAGAAGCGGAGGCCATGGGTCTTGCGAGCGTGTGCGTGGATGACGACCAAGTCGTTGACGAGGCCTACAAAGTCGCACGCAAGCTAGCAACAGGCAGCCAGACAGCAATCCGGTGGACCAAGTACAGCCTGAACAACTGGCTTCGATCTGCAGGACCTGCCTTTGACACGTCTGTAGCACTTGAGATGCTTGGTTTCACTGGGCCCGACGTTCGGGAAGGCCACGCTGCGATAATGGAAAAAAGAAAGCCGAATTTCAGCTGATACTTAAATTCTCTGGTCCTCTCTAAGGACCTGCTCAACCTCAGGCCAAACTTCGCCAGGTTGCTTCACTTCAATCGTTTGCAAACCAAAAGCTCTCGCAGCTTCTATGTTCACTCGGTTGTCGTCCAAGAAAAGGACGTTTTCCGGCACCATTTGCAGTTCTTCAACCAAATACGCATATATCCGCTCTTCGGGTTTACGCATTCCCACAAAAGCAGAATTGATCACTATGTCAAAAAGCTTCTCGACTTCCAGTCCGTCGGTCACAGTGGGCCAAGCTTCAACAATGTTGTTGGTGAGAAGCCCCGTGACAAAACCTCTTTCTCGCAGTCGTGAAATCCCCTCTACGACTTGTGGGACAACCGCAAGGTGAGCAAAAAGGAAATGTGGACTTTGAGGGTCCCATATAGCTTGAGCGCCAGGTAAGTCGGATCGGGACCAGGCTAGATACGAATTGAGACTCAACTCGCCGCGTTCAAGCTTCGCGAATTGCGAATTAGGGTCATCATCTCGATATTTGGCGCGTCTAGCCAACAACTGTTTTTGATCAACCTCGATATTTCGATAAAGCTCATCTATCACGGGGCCTGGAGGAACAGTGATCACGCCACCCCAATCAAACACCACTGCCTTGATCTTGGGTCGACCTAGTCCACTCTTGGTTGCCACCGGCACCTCCACTCCGTTCAAGATAAGCACAATAGGCCTCCTCCTTTGTAACAGAGACCTCTCGTGAGACCGATGAGTGTCCGAGCCCTACTTGACATTGAGGCTTTCGCCGACAACTACGGTCCGCAACCACTCGGGGGTACTAGGAGGATTTTTGCCAACCAAGACTGCGACGACTCTGCATTTAGCCGGCGGCGAGTGTGGCCAAGAGGTCAATCCATCAGTCACGATCACAAGTAAGTCAGGACTAGGTCGGGTTTGAAGCGCAGCCGAAATTCCTTGAACAAGATCTGTACCACCGCCACCCAGCAGCTTCAACTCAGACGCCGAACGGACTTTCTGAGCAGAGCCCGCTTCGGAATCACACGTAAAAACCCGTACTGACTCAAACCGAACACCCCCTGTTGCAAGCAAACCGTCAATCTCACTCAAAGCCTGACCCAACAATTCTTGGTTCATGGACGCACTCGTATCTAACACGATCGATATTTCCGGTGTCCTCGACCTCAAACTAGGAAGAACGACGTCTGGCACAAATGAATATCTTCGATTCGGCCGCCGGTAGCTGTAATCGACGGATCCCGCTATTTCTGAAATGCCCTGACGAAGTTCCGTCCCAAGTTTCGAACGCCAGTCGACTTCCGGCACAAGCAATGCTTGAGCCCACCTCAACATCCCTAGTGGAGTGGACCCATGGGTCCGCTGGTGAGCTAACGCATCAGAAGCTACACGCCTTCTAATAAGTTCTTTTTCTTCTGTTGTAACTCCGTCTCTACTTTGCTTAGGCGGAGGCTCATCCCAGGATCGAGGGTTCCCATGAGCGGAACTGCCGCAATCACGATGGTTTCCAATTCGGGTTGACCCCATAAAAAAATACTCTTCTCCAAATAGCGAGTCTGGAAGAGATAGCTCCTGAGGGGAAGCCGAATCTTTGGGGAGGGGGTCACCGTCTTTCAAGTCATCATTAAGTTCAGCATCCACAGCATCGACCCAACGAAAGAGGTCTGCTTCTTGAAGTTCAAGTTCTCGAGCTCTCGAAGCATGCCCGCGAAGAAGGTGGCCGACTTGGTGAATCATTTCTACCCCAAGTGATTCGACGGACCATTCACGTGAAACCTCGTCATTTATGTAGATCCGGAAGTACTCGTCACCAGCTATATTCCCGACCCTTTCGTCTGCGGTAAAACGCAAAGCGAACAAGGCCGAAGACAAATACGGGTAGTTGTACGCAGCCCACAGTCGTGCTGCAGCAATCCGCTCTTCTGACTTCATTCAAGTAGCCCTGCTGCCTGAAGAACCGGTAAAAAGATGGATGCTTCAGGTGGAGCGCTCACTCCGTCGGGCCGGTTCTGCGCTAACACCCTCGCTGCTATAGCGCCAATATCTGGAGATTGGCGAGCTGCCTTCTCCAACACTCGCCACCCAGCCAACCATCGCTCTGGAGTTGGATTTGACGCAACAGCACCGGCTACCGCCGACAAAGCGGCATAAAGTAGGTCGCCGCGCTCGGGAAAGATAACAGAGTTTGGGTCCGTCAAAGCTGCTTCCGGATCGGGAAGGTCAAGCTCTTGAATCCAGGTCAGAAATTCGATACCCGCTCCCTCGCCTACACAACCAATCACTAGATTCCTTCTAGTTTCTGTCGAGGCTTCAATCGCCAAAGCCGCAGCCAGAAGGCGCGCGAGCATTTCCCAAGTTCTCGGACTTGGCCATGCACGCCCCGCAAGCGCTCGTTCAACCGGCAGCTGTATAACCAAAGATTGTCGGATAGAAAGAAACCCGCCAACTAGTCCTGCTGCCGTCGGAATATGGATCTCCCAATCCTTTGGCAGCATGGGGATAACCGGCGTCGGAAAGCCTGCGACCAAACCTGTAGCAACTGTCATGGGATCTACGTGCCAGTCAAGGTGACAAAAGCGGTTCGCGAGCGGAGCTGACAAATCCCAACCATCCGCAGCCTGATCTGGTGGGTTAGCTGCCGCAATAATCGCTAACTCTTCGGGTAAAACCAAGTCTCCAACTACCCGCTCCAAGACCACGCGCAATAATGCCGCCTGAACGGCAGGCGGAGCCGTCGATATCTCATCAAGAAAGAGCACTCCACTTCCAGCGTCAGATAACCGCTTCGCCCAGCGGGGGGGTGCGAACTCAACCCCGTTGTCAGTTATTACAGGAAGTCCGCTGAAATCACTTGGCTCCCGGATACTCGCAATTACAACTTCATATGTTGTATCGATCGACCGGCACATATCTTCAACCGCCGAACTCTTTCCAGCCCCAGGCGGACCCCACAAAAGGACAGGGACGCGGGCAGCCACTGCTAAAGACAATGCCTCAAGAACTAAACCACTCTGATTAGACATGAAAGTAGCCTCCTCGAATTCTGAATAGCTGTTATCCATCTTGGTAGCACGGAGTGCTAAAGGGGCAGATAATCTTCGGCTTAATGGATGAACATCTAACGGCACACGAACAAGTAACACCAATGTCACCGGGTCCGACAGGACCCCTTCAGGGCATTCGGATTTTGGACTGCACGCAAGCAATAGCAGGGCCCTGGTCGACCATGATGCTGGCAGATCTGGGCGCTGATGTAATCAAGATAGAAGCTCCTCGGGGTGATCTACAGCGGCCTATGGCGCCCTACACCCGGGAAGATCAGGAACGAGCCTACGGTGGTTCATTCTCAACCTACAACCGAAACAAGAGGGGTGTGGTTCTCGATTTCACAGATGAGGTCGATCGCACCAAGTTTCTTGAATTAGTAGACAGCGCTGACGCTGTGGTAGAGAACATGCGAGCCGGTGTGATGGACGGCCTAGGGCTAGGTTGGGAAACCCTCAAAGAGCGCAACCCTCGCCTCGTTTACGGCGCCATTAGAGGGTTCGGGGATCCTAGAACCGGAGAAAGCCCATACGCAGAATGGCCTGCTTACGACGTGATAGCTCAAGCCATGGGTGGATTGGTAAGCCAAAACGGAAATGGACCAGACAATCGGATTCAAGTTGGTCCCTTCATCGGTGACATCTATCCGGGAACCATTGGCGCTATGGGTGTACTGGCAGCGCTGTTTCATGCTCAAAGAACTGGAGAAGGACAGTTTGTTGACGTAGCTATGGTTGACTCGATAATGGCACTCGCCGAAATGGGAGTCATGCGCTACTCATATTTGGGACGTCCTGACACCCCTCCTAGCGGTAATCGGAATGATTTCGCTGTTCCATTTGACGTGTTTGAAACAAAAGACGGCTCGATGGCAATAGCAGCTCCTACTGACCATCATTGGAAAGAACTCGCAAAAGCGATGGGTCACCCTGAATGGGCTCTCGACGAGGACAAAGCAACAATTCGAGCTCGAGTATTGAACCGAGAACCCCTAGACCGAGCGATGACGGAATGGGCTCAGAAAAAAACAAACCAAGAAATCTTGGATTTGATCGGAGGCAAAGTTCCCTGCGGACCTGTGAATCTTCCGGGAGATTTATTTTCTGATGAGCACGTTCGAGCAAGACAGATGTTGGTTGCTGTTGACCAGCCCAGTGGGAGGCCCATTGTGCAAGTCGCTTCACCTATAAAGATGACAGGAACCCCGCCGGGTATTCACCGCAGAGCTCCTCGACTTGGGGAACATACCGATGAAGTTCTGTCCGAAATAAACGACCTCCGGGACCGGTTCAAACGCTGAAAGCTTGACACTCGAGCAAATACTTCTGAATCAAGGCAGGCGGTCTGCACACAAATAGGCAGTATCCACCAACCCTTCACCCCTCGCGTCCAACAAAACAGATTTACCCATTTGATTCATTACGTAACCCATAGACAGGCCAAGATTCGGATCTGCGAACCCTATTGACCCGCCAGCGCCGACGTGACCGAAAGCTCCTTCGCGAATATTCACAGAGTCCGTGTCTCCACCAAAAGACTTCCTATTGTCCATCCTCAACATAAATCCCTCCGAAAACCGTGTCGGCAACAACAGCATCGCGTCTCGCTCGCTCGCAACCGAAACACGTCTCATTCGCTCTACCTGTTCGGGATTAACAAAATCTCCGACCGCACACGATCGGTAAATTCTGGCCAGGCCTCTGGCATTGGTGATCCCCCCACCGCCACCCAGCTCAGCTGACCATACTTCCGGAGAATCGCCCTTCGCTCCCCCGCGATTTCGCCAGGCTCTAGCTTGTAAACCATCCGCATCGGCGAGGAAAGCTCTAGTGAACGCTGAAAACTCTTCTTGTGGGTCCGGCCTGAAAGGCTTCAAGGGCGATACTCGATGGTGCTCTGCTTCCGGTAACCCAATCCAGAAATCTGCTTCAGCAGGTTCCGCTACTTCTTCTCGGAAGAAAGTTCCAAGACTTAGCCCAGAGGCACGTCGAACAAGCTCTCCTGCGACCCAACCGAACGACATCAGGTGGTATCCATTTCGAGTACCTGGGGCCCACCAAGGCTCCTCAGCCGCAACTCGGTCACACATATAATCCCAATCAAATGCCGAACCTTCTGGCAGTTCGTCTCGAAAGGCGGCAACACCGGTTGTGTGATTTAGCATCATTCGAGTTGTTACACCTGCTTTAGCTCCATGGGCAAACTCAGGCCACACCTCGGCAACAGGCGCGTCAAGGTCGAGCAAACCTCTATCTGCCAATAGGTGGCAGGCCAGGGCGACAGCACCCTTGGTGCACGAGTTAACGACTGCGATGGTGTCTTCAAGCCACGGATTACCATCAGAGTCTCTATCCCCAGCCCACACATCAAGGACTGTCTCCCCTTGATAGGTAACGCAAAGTGACGCTCCTAACTCGATGAAGTGATCAAAATTAGAAGCAAACTTCTCTGCTAAGGGTTCCCAGCCACCACTGACGGTTCCATTGATTTCGATGCTCATAGGTGCAAGATTGTCATGTCTAACCTCGTTATGCCTCCTTATTCGTGATGTCCTCAGGTAGTTTCACCGTAATGGTGAAACGCAAAAAGAGACGTCCCGCGATGCGGCGACCTGCCCATACCTCAGACCCTGTGCTGCCCGGCCACGTCTCCCCGATGCGTTCCGTGCCTGCTGAGATACCTCGTCCTGATTATGCCGAGCGGGGGGTGCCAATTCGGACAACGCCGGACGACTTAAGAAAGGACGCTGAAACAATAGAACGAATGCGACAGGCCGGTTCAGCCGCAAGGCGCGTTCTACGAAAAGTCGCCTCTCATGTAGCTCCTGGCATCACCACCGAGGAGCTCGACCAAATTTGTCATGAAGCATGTATCGAAGAAGGTGGCTACCCCAGCCCACTCAATTACAACGGCTTCCCAAAGTCTCTTTGCACTTCAATCAACGAAATCATTTGCCACGGAATTCCAGATAGTCGAGCGCTTCGCGATGGGGACATAGTCAACTGCGATGTGACCATTTTTCTCGATGGAGTACACGGCGACCATAGCGAGACTTTTACCGTTGGAAATGTCGACAACCAATCACGTGAGCTAATTCGAGTCACGAGAGAATGTCTCTATTTGGGTATAGCTGCGGTTCGTCCAGGTGGAATGGTGAGAGATATTGGCCTCGCAATTCAAAATCATGCAGAATCAGCAGGTTTTGGAGTGGTGCGAGAATTCATCGGTCACGGAGTGGGCGAGATTTTTCACCACCTCCCAAATATCCCGCACTACTACGAACCTTCGGCGCAATTTAAATTCGAACCCGGAATGACATTCACAATTGAACCGATGATCACTGTTGGTTCTCCTAGTGCCGAGCTCTGGGATGATGGTTGGACCGCTGCAACCAAAGACCTAAGTCGAACAGCCCAGTTCGAACACACTATTTTGGTCGAAGACGACGGTGTTGAGATACTGACTGTCGAAGCGACCGAAACTCAACCTTTCATTGAAGGCACGCCTTCTAATGACTGGCCTGAAACACTATTAGTCGGTGAGAAAACTGCTAATGACTAGGACGACTATGCCGAGTCGAAAGCTGTTGATACTGCTCACGATTTCTTTTCTTTTGACGTCCGGGTGCGCGAGTGAACCTAAGACTCGCCCAATTCCAACAACAACACCGGTCCTCACTACACTTCGTCCCGAGCTCACGACAACGACAACAGAGAAAATCGTTCAACGAATGGCATACGTAGTCCAGCCAGGTGACACTCTTAGCAAAATCGCCAAAGGTTTCGGAGTCTCCGTGGCCGAACTTATGCTCGAAAACGGAATGGAAGACACCATCTTGGGAATCGGGGAAACACTATTTATTCCTCCCCCGTCAGATGCGAGTACTGGGTAGAACTCATGGCGAAGTTGCGGCACTTAGCCTCGCTTTCCTTGCTCATAGTTGTTCTCACAGGTTGTAACGCTGAGCGGGCGCCTCAATCTATTCCCGACACTTCACCCACAGTAGAGAACAAAGGAACAACTCCGGAGGTCGATGAATTTCGAGAGACATACATTGTTGTTCGCGGAGACACGTTGATCTCTATTGCTGCCCAATTCGGCATTCACCTAAACGACATAGTGCGCGAGAACAACATCGCCGATCCGACCATGATCTACGTCGGTCAAGTTCTTTTGATTCCCCCGCCTCCAAGCGAAGGAGACGGCCCACTTCTAACCATTCCACCTCCTACAGACCCTTTATTGCCGACTCTTGAACCGACTACCTCAGTGCCCAATTAGCAAGACTTGGCCCGGGTGCCTGGATTTGTTGCCACTGACGTGCAACTGTAAGTGCGTTCTACTAGGACGGCACGTGTGACCCAATCAACTTCTTCGCTCAATGTCAGAATTAATGAGATAGACAACCAAGTGGACCAGTGGTGGGAGCGCTGGCGCGGTGTCCCATCAGTTGATCGTCTGTTCTATGCCGCATCTAATCTTGGCGATTTCAGCCTTATTTGGCACATTGTTGGTGGCATTCGGGCACTCCCGCCTGGACGCCGCCCTCGCTCAGCTGTTGGATTCAGCGCTTTATTGGGGTTTGAATCTCTATTGGTGAACCAAGGAATCAAACGATTTTTTCAGCGAAGCCGACCAGGGGCAGCGGCAGACGACTCTTCTGCCTATCAGCTAAGGGAACCGCTCACTTCAAGCTTCCCCTCTGGCCACGCCTCAGCTGCATTTTGCGCGTCAGCGGTTTTGGCGCGTCGATCCAGATTGGGGAAATTCTGGTACCTAATCGCCGGAGTTGTGTCATGTTCCCGTGTACACGTCCGACTGCACCACGCTTCTGACGTGGCGGCGGGAGCGGCAATTGGTCTTGTGCTCGGAAAAGCAGCATCGAGGCTGCTCCCAAAAAATTAAGAAAAGAGCGGTCTAGCAGCTGCGTATTTAGGCCTGGGCCGGAACTTCCATACCACTCTCGACGTCAGAAAGGTCGATACTTACATCTCTTGTCGGATGCGCCGTACGATTCAACGCAGTTCGAACGTCTAAGAGGACGTCAGTTACTTCGGTCGCTGATACCAACTCCCGGTGCATAAAACTGCTCAACGCACGATCAAGCACAGAAAGGGCTTCTTCGACGTTTTCCGGGACAACTATCTTCATGTCCTGAGGCTCAGTCACCAGACGCTCCAATCCGCTGGTTACCACAACCAGCTCCAATCCTCACCCTAGCGCTGCCGGCGGCTCGATACCGAGCATATTTACTAGAAGAACGAAGTTTCGTTTGAGGGCTATCTTTGATGCCAATGAGCAGAGAATTACACACACCTATCGGCGTTACCTACGGAAGTCTCGGAGTTCTAGGCCCTTCGGCTGTTCCGGAAATAGCTCAAGCAGCTGTTGCTGCGGGATATCAATCGTTTTGGACAGTCGAAGCCACGGGGACGGACGCCATCAGCCTCCTCGGCGCAGTTTCTCAGGCTGCTCCAGAACTTGATTTAGCAACCGGGGTCATGCCTGTTCAGTTACGTAGCCCGTCTCTGACAGCAATGACAGCTGCAACACTCCAGTCTCTAAACCCGCAATGCAATGTCTGGATGGGTCTTGGTGTCTCAGCCCCAGGGGTTCTTCGGCAACACGGAATTGAATCCTCCGACCGTCCTATTGCGATGATGCGCGAATACGTAGCCTTGACACGGGAATGTTTGTCGGGGGAATCGGTCACGTTTGAAGGGGATTTTTGGCAAGTGAAGCGTTTTCGTTTAGCTATGCGAACAGCCGAGAAGACGCCGAAAATTGTGGTGGCCGCCCTAAACCCTCAAATGCTGAAGTTGGCTGGCGAGGTGGCGGATGCCGTTCTCTTGAACTACATACCAGCTAGCCACGTACCCAAAGCAGTCGAACACATTCGGGCAGGCGGCGACGCCATCATTATGAGCAACGTTCATGCCGCAGTCGCAAACTTCGAGGAAGCAGCTCGCCCAGCGCGCAAGGATCTTTTTAATTACGCGATGGCAGATGGCTACGCGAATATGTTCCGAGCGGCCGGCTTCGAAGACGAGATTCAGGAGTTGCGTTTGCGCCAAAAAGAAAAAGACCGAGAGGGTGCTTTGGCGGCGATAACTGAGCGAATGATTCAAGCCATAAATTTCATAGGTACCGAACAAGAAGTGACTGCGTTCACCAACAGCTACTTAGAGGCTGGCGTTCAATATCCAATTCTTATGCCTATGCCATGGGGCCAAGACCGTCAGTTGGTGACACAACTAACTCTTGACGCGATGGCTGGCATTAATCGATAGCTACCTGAGCTAGTCAGCTACAAAGATTCCCGTGGGGCAGCTGACACCAGTGCCACCTAAGCCACAATATCCATTCGGTACCTTGTGCAGGTACTGCTGGTGGTAGTGCTCGGCATAGTAGAAGGCACCTTGCTCCAAGATCTCAGTCGTAATTGGCCCATAACCTGCATGATTAAGTGCTGCCTGGAACTCGATGCGGCTCGATTCAGCAAGTTCTCGTTGTTTCGCGTCGGAGACGTAGATGCCTGATCGATACTGGGTACCAATATCGTTTCCTTGTCTCATGCCCTGTGTTGGGTCGTGGTTCTCCCAAAACAACTCAAGCATTTTCAGATAATTGGTGCTCCCTGGATCGTAAACGACCAAGACCACTTCATTGTGCCCTGTCAGTCCGCTGCAGACTTCTTCATATGTGGGATTCTCGGTAAAGCCTCCGAGGTATCCAACTGCGGTGGACAAGACACCCGGAGCATTCCAAAAGACTCGCTCCGCTCCCCAGAAGCAACCCATACCGAACACAGCGCTCTCACTCGAATCAGGAAAAGGCGGTGTCATAGGGTTTCCGAGTACCTCATGGACAGGGGGAACCGGCACGGACGCGTCGCGTCCAGGTAAAGCCGTTTCGGCCGTTGGCATCTCTAGCTTGTTACTCCACAAAGACATATGGCACCTCTAGTTCAGATTAGACCAGCTCAAGCGGACAAGCACCGCTCTCACCTACTCTTACGACATGTCTGCTTCTTTAATCCCACCAGAATCGTTAGCTCGTGTCGGCGAAATCTTGGCTGGCCCGATCACTGTGCGAATTGATCGTCGAGAATCACAGCGCTACGCCTACGCGGTCGGAGACCTGAATCCGATTTATTTTGATGACGGGGCTGCTAAGGAGGCTGGATACCGGGCCTTAACCATTCCACCACTCTTCATTACTCATGCACTCGTAACTCCTAAACCGGCCTCCAAGCTGAGGGCCGACGGCCTGTACGAAGATTCAACGAGCGTGAACCTAGAGGTTGCTCGCATGATGTTCGGAGGCGAAGAATGGGACTTTCTGGAACCCGTCTGTGTTGGGGATGAGATCACTGGGACGACACGACTGTTGGACCTTGATCAGAAAGAGGGAAAGAAAGGGCCTTTCGTTCGATTGGTGCGAGAAACTACTTTCACTAACCAAGATGAAGAGATAGTGGCCCGCTCTCGTCAAATAGGAATTGCGCGATGAGTAAATACCCTGAAATGACAACTATCCAAGTGGGTGATGAGTTACCTGTCATGCACAAACAGGCGGGGGAAGCCGAACTATTCCTATACAGCGCGGCTAGTTTCAACCCACATCGCATTCATTACGATAGGGAATACGCGCACTACGAAGGCCATCAAGACCTAGTCGTTCATGGGCCTCTTCAAGGTTCTTGGCTCACCCAGTTCATTACTGATTGGGCAGGGCCCGGTGCGCGTCTGCTTTCGGTCGAGTGGCAAAACCGAGCAAGCGCCTTCGTTGGTGAAAAACTCACCTTTTCCGGATCTGTCGTATCGGTTGATCAAGTCAATGGTTCAGTAGAACTTGAGATTTATGAACGAAAAGAAGATGGAAGCGTTCTGATGCCCGCAAAAGCGACTGTGAAGTTGGGGCAGAGTTAAATGAAAATCGCCGTGGACTTCCCGTCGGTTGCGTATCGCGAGGGGCCAGAACAGGTGCTCGCTCTTGCGTCGGCGATCGAACAAATCGGTTACGACGAGATAGCAGCGTTTGACCATGTCGTGATGGGTCATCCGTCCCAGGGTCGTCGAACTATTTACCCCGCGGAAATGCCAATTCTTGAAGCACTGATGCTTCTAGCAAACATCGCGGCGGTTACCTCGAAAGTTTCCCTTTCCACTGAGGTCCTAGTGTTACCTCAACGTCAGCCAGTATTAGTTGCGAAACAAGTGAGCACTCTGGACACCTTGTCTCAAGGGCGGGTTCGCTTGGGTGTCGGTGTCGGATGGCAGGACAGTGAATATGACGCTCTCGAAGAAGATTTTTCGAATCGGGGCAAGCGCATGGACGAAGCAATCGATTTAATGCGGAGCTATTGGCAAGGCGGCCGTATCGAATTTCGAGGCAGGTATTACGACTCCCACGATATGGGCATGGAACCAGTCTCACCTCAGGGCGCCAAGATCCCTATCTGGGTGGGTGGAGAAAGCCCGGCTGCATTGAAGAGAACGGCCGAAAAGGGAGACGGGTGGATGGCGTCAGGCGTTACCGATGAACAAGCTCTTCTCTGCGTTGCCGATATCCGGCGAATGGCCGAAGAATTTGGTCGCGACCCGTCGGAGATCGGATTTCAACTCATGTTACAACCACCCCCTCGAAGCGATGAGGACAAAATGTTCTACGCAAATCTTGATGCAATAGCTGAGCGCGCAGCAGTTGTTCAAGCGATGGGCTTTGAGTGGACGTCTGTCAACGCAACTGCAGTATTTCAAGCTGGAGCCAGGTCAGTTGACGCGATGATTGAACAACTGGAAGTAATTCATACCCGAATTAGATCGGAAGTTGATTAGACCTAATCGTTCAATCTGCTAAAGAGCCTTGACTACGTCGATGAGCTCACCTAGTTCCTCTATGCGGATATCAGCGAGTTGCAAAGCCGCTGACTGCTGTCCAATTGCCACAGTGACCGCTCCTGCAGCCTGGCCTGCGAGAATATCGTGCACTGAATCTCCCACCATCACATACACACCATCAAGCGCACTGCATTCCTCGGCGGCTGCTAGTACCATTCCGGGGCCTGGTTTCGACCCATGACCAGAATCAAAGCCTTGTACCGAAGCGAAAAGGTGACTCCAGTTCATAGCCTCAAGATGCTCCAAGGCACATGATTCCGAGTCATTTGTAGCGACCGCTAAGTTCCAACCGAGGTCAATCAGCGTGTTCAATGCGACTGTCGCGCCCTTGTTAGCGACAATGTGTCGCTGAGATTCTTCGTTTATTGTTTGCTTGAAAGCAACTACATCAATCAGATCGGCGACCAGGCTGTCAGTTGTCTCACTTGTCTCGCTAATAAAAGCTGAGTGCGGCAACACGCAACGTTTCCCTAAGTCGTATCCGAATAGTTCAGCCGCACGTTGCCTAGCGTTTTTGTCAGCTACTAGGTCGAAAGCTGATCCGATGGCTTCATTCCAGGTTGCCTGGAAATCAAGCAGGGTTCCGTCTTTGTCAAAGATGACGGCTTTGCCATCAGACATCGGCGATCAAAACTTCGCACCCGGTGCCGGTCAGAATTCGTGTCACTGCATCTTGGTCATCATCAGGGAGTTGTCGAAACATCTCGCGTATCCATCCTAAGCATTTGTTTTGGTACGCAAATGGCGCTTGTTTGTACTCCCGATCCTCAATTAGACAAGACAACTCAGGATCACCGGCTTTTATTGCCTGCTCATTTGCTATTAAGAACGGTGCGTAGGTGCGTCCTATTTCAGAAAGTAAAGCAAGGGTTGATTCTGGCAGGTTGTCGCGCTTGAACCAGCCCTCGCTTTCGTCAATCTCCAGCGACGACAAATCGTCGACCTGGTATGCCCATATGACACTTCTCGGACTTTGGCGGGCTGCTATCAGAGAAGAGTCGGGTTCCCAGAAAAATAGTTGACTGAATTGACCAAATAGGCCAAAGTCACCTCGCCCTGGGCGGCTACCTAGAAGAAATTTGTGTTCGGTTAAGTGGGCTTCCAGAGTGCTCAGGAGCCGAACAAAACTGTCCTCTATCACGTGGCGGTTACCATCGGTCGACCCAACTAAAGCAGTTCGGTTCATTTGTCGGTTGGTGATGAAATCGTTACTTGCAGCATGCTGTTCGACATTCATTTGATTGTCTGACATCAACGGCAGCATGTTGCCTGCCTTCGCTATGGCGTCAACGTAAAGATGATGCCAGCGATAGTGGTACATGATCTTGGTCACCCATTCATCGCCATAATCTTCGATGAGATGATCAAGAAACCCCACTACAGGGTCTGCTGGAAGCAGGCTTCTACCTGAATGCTCCTGTTCCAAGCGAAGGATTTGAGGAGATGAATCAACCATCACCTCTGAATAATTCCCATCTTCATCTCTGAAGGCCAGCATCGGAATAATTGCTACCGGAGGCTCAGGAAACCCATGATCCTCTGCTGAACCTCGAACAACCCACCTGTGTGAAATCCTGCGGTATCGAAGCACCGCGCGCATTTTGATGGAATACGGTGATCCATACGCTCCGACCAAAGTGACGTCCCAAGAATTCATTGGTTTCCCCTATCGAACAGAGCTCTCCACAAAGGCCATTTAGTTACACCGATTGTTCTGGATTCGAATCATTACACGGAACACGCATCAGTGATCGTTCATTCAAAGCTACGTTTGTGACATGAGCGAAAGAGATCTAATTGTCAGCAATCTTGATGTTTGTTGGACGAGCGTTGTCGAGTTCCTAAGCACGCTGGAAGGAAATCAATGGGACATTCAATCGCTATGCCCCGAATGGACTGTCAAGGGCGTCGCAGCTCACATGGTGTCTGTAGAGCAAGCCCTATCTAATTGGTTCCCATCCGGCCTCGATACGCCGCCACCTTTTGAAAAGGTTGGAGGCTATTTTGAAGCCGCTATGCAAATGCCGGGGGCGGAATTAGTTCAGCATATGCAACACACCTTTGATATTCGACGACAAAACCTTGCCGAAACTACCCATGATGACTTCGCTAAGCCGAGCGTTACTCCTGTAGGTCCTGCCACCTACGGACGTTTCATGGCTGTTCGTGAATTCGACTTCTGGATGCATGAGCGAGACTGTCGAACTCCTCTGGGTATCGATGTCGATAATGGTGGACCGGCAGCCGAAATGGCTTTAAACGAAGTCCATTTATCTATCGGCTACATCGCAGGTAAGAAGATTGGGCTGGACCGAGGCCAATCGATTCACTTCAACATCACAGGTTCAGTCAAACGGGACATTTATGTACGCGTCGACGAACGTGCTTTTGAATGTGAACCTATCGATACGCCAACGACCACTCTGCACTGTGACTCAATGGCCTTCATGAATCAGGCCTGTGGACGCATTGACCCAGAAATTCCTATCAGCGAAGGGTCTATTAGGTGGTCCGGTGATGAGAGACTTGGTGCTCATGCGGCGCGAAACCTTAAGTTCACGATGTAACTAGTGCAATCGGTTAATCGGTAAAGCTTGAGATCAAGGTGGGATTCTTAAGGTCCGCCAGTTGTTGGTTGCGGTGATTGACTTCGGCTAAAAGCTCTGGGTGGCTTAAGACCCAAAACCTACGTTCATACATCGCGTTCAAGACCTGCGCCGCAACTTGGTTCGGGTCCATGCCATTTTCTAGAGCTGCTGCTATCGCTGCATTTCGAGCACGCGCTTCAGCTGGTGCCTTAGCTTTCTGGTCTATTGATTCTTCTCGTCTTCTACGAAGATGCTCGGGACGATTCCTTTGGGCGGTAGCAATATTCGTTTTCACTACCCCGGGACAGAGCACCGAGACACCAACATGCGCTTCAGAGTCACGTTCCATTTCATGATGCAAAGTTTCCATAATTGCCACAACACCGAATTTGGCGGCGTTATAGGGAGCAAGGCCAGGCACTGCCATTAGACCGGCTACCGAAGCGGTACTCATCACATGACTTTCTTCTGCCTCGATTAAGTGCGGCAAAAAATGATGTAGTCCATGAATCACGCCCCATAGGGAAACGTCAATAACCCACTTCCAATCAACCAGCTGTTGGTTTTTGACGAGTCCGCCACCCCCGACTCCTGCATTGTTGCAAAGGATATTGACGCCTCCGAATGTTTCAAGTGTTGCTGCGCACAACTCGGCGACAGACTTTTCATCTGTAACGTCAGTCTTCACCGCAATAACTGGTGCCTCTAGGGCCTCGACTTCCGCTCTTGTAGCCGCTAGAGCATCGTCTTCGACATCTGCGAGCACAATCTTCGCCCCTTCAGCGGCAAAGGCGAGGGATAAGGCTTTTCCAATGCCCGACGCTGCACCTGTAACGACGGCTACGCGTCCCTTGATTGTCTCCATGGCTTCCTCGTTTCTCTAAATCTCAAAACCTATTCGTACCATCCAGGGTTCCTTCAGCTACTTAGCTCCTCGAACCGTTCAACAACATCCAGATATTCATTGATCATGTCTTCTACGACTCGAGTCGCAGAGATTGATTCGTTCATCGATCCCACAATTTGACCGACAAAATAGTTAGATAACTCAACGGCACCTTTGTTGTCAGGATTCATTGCTGCTCTATCGACTTGGCGACTCGCGTGCGCGATCAACATGGGTTGGAGAGGCATCGGCAACGTACCCGGCGAAGACTCGCTCTCCCACTCATCAGTCCAAGCAGAACGGAGCTGGCGAGCAGGTTTACCCGTTCGCGAGCGCGATCTCAGCGTGTCAGAAGAAGTTGCCGCAAGAAACTTGTCCTTGACCACTGGATGCGTCTCAGCTTCTAAAGTCGTTAACCATACAGATCCGCACCAAACACCCTGTGCTCCCAAAGCGATCGAAGCAGCTACCTGTCGTCCACTTCCTATCCCTCCTGCCGCGAGCACAGGAGTTGGTGCCACGGCATCAACAATTTCTGGAACCAAAACCATCGTTCCGATATCACCGGTATGACCACCGGCTTCGTGGCCTTGCGCAATGATGATGTCAACACCCGCTGCGACGTGACGCACAGCGTGGGCCTTTTTGCCTGCGAGCGCGCCAACCAGTACTCCATTTGCATGTGCCCGCTCAATCATGTCCGGAGGAGGTGGACCTAAAGCATTAACGATTAGTTTGATTGGGTGTGAAAACGCAACGTCCATTAGAGGCACCGCTTGCGCGTAAGTCATAGGCGGCTCGGAATCAACCGGCACACCGCTGCGCTCGGAATCCTCTTTTGGCAATGGAGGAACCGCATACCGTTCCATCATGTCGTCGACAAAATCACGGTGACTTTGGGGAATCAATTCTTTGAGGTCACCTAAAGATTTCCCGCCCTCGGAAGAACCTTCATATTTAGCGGGAACAATGATGTCTACTCCAAAGGGCTTGTCGCCAACTTCATCTCGGATCCATTGCAAGTCGATATCAAGTTGCTCGGGTGTGTGACCAGCTGCACCTAGTACACCAAAGCCCCCAGCCTTGGTGACAGCAGCAACCACGTCTCGACAGTGAGTGAACGCGAGGATAGGTACATCCACGCCAAGCATTTCGCATACAGGTGTCTTCATGGACGCGAAACTAGGCGCCATGAGGGCTTTTTGCCCACTAGAAATCCCTATTCAACGCGAAAGCCCTTATTTTCAACGGTACGAAACCGGAATTCTCCCGATTTTTGAGATATATCGGAACAGACGTCGGTATCTAGCTTCGAGGATGCGAAAATAACGACATGAGCATCACAGCAGTCGGCCATAGCTATTTCGATGTCGAAACAGATACGCAGCTTGACGTCTGGTATCCAGACGCGAACGTCGGCCCGAAGAGGGCGTGTACGGCTGAAAAACTCGGCCTTATCCAAGGCAGAATAGTCGAAACCACTATCGACGACTTGGAAGCTCCGGCCGTGAATCTCGCTGATGCTTATCTGCGGCTTCATCTACTAAGTCGTCGAGAGCTGCAACCGCACGGAGTGAATCTAGACGGCGTTTTTGGTTTGCTCACTAACTGCGCTTGGACCAATGCGGGTCCTGTCATGCCTGAACGCGTCGGCGAACTTCAGAGTCGTGCAGCCGAAATAGACCTCGGTATTTCCGTCACCTCAGTCGATAAATTCCCGCGAATGACGGACTACGTAATTCCCTCAGGGGTGCGCATTGCCGATGCCGACAGAGTGCGGCTTGGGGCACATCTAGCCGAAGGAACAACTGTGATGCACGAAGGTTTTTGTAATTTCAACGCAGGAACCCTGGGGCCGGCGATGGTCGAAGGAAGAATTAGCGCTGGTGTAGTGGTTGGCGCTAATAGCGACATCGGTGGCAGTGCCTCCATAATGGGGACTTTGTCGGGCGGCGGTAAAGAAACAATCGTCGTCGGCGAGAATTGCCTAGTCGGCGCAAATGCGGGAATCGGAATATCGTTGGGCGATAATTGCACAGTCGAAGCGGGGTGTTATGTGACCGCTGGGACCCTGGTAACTCTTCCTGATGGATCCGTCGTGAAAGGCAAAGACCTATCAGGCAGGTCTGGCATGCTACTCATTCGCAATAGCGTCTCAGGAGCTATCGAAATGCGCGTGCTCGACCCTGACCGCTGGGAGGGCATCAACGAGGCGCTTCACGACAACTAACTCCAAGCATCGGCACTGATAGCGCTACTACGATTCGAACTGACGAAGAAAGAGGCAGGGAATGACGTACGTCACTGATCGGATAATCCACGACGCCGATGCGCACACCATGGAACCTCCAGAGTGGCTGGACGAGTTCGGATCACAGGCTGTGCGCGACTATGCCAAAACACAGTTTTTCGCAAACGAGGAAAGTCCCATTTTCAGTGAAATCGACCACTGCCGTACTCTCCATCTTGATCCTGATTTTCGCGCAAAAGCAGAACAAGAGATCATGCTTCGAAAGAACTATCGCGCCCACGGAGCCTGGAACTCGGTAGACCGAAGCGAAGCTTTGAACCATATGGGATTTGCAAGCCAACTCATCTTTCCCACCATGCCGAACACTCTCCTAGAGGTAATGGAGCATGATGCTCCCCCAAGTCTTACTTACGAGGTTGCCTCTGCTGCGAACCGCGCTCAAATAACATTTTGCGACGGAGATCCTCGTCTTTTACCAGTGGCCTACATTCCGCTTCAAGACTTAGAATTAGCTACCCCATGCGCCATCGAAGCAATCAATGCCGGGGCCGCTGCATTACTAATTCCTAACCGAATGCCTAAAAACCATGCTCATAGTCACATAGCTTTCGACGGCGTTTGGGCACGAGCCCAAGAGGCAGGCATACCTATCGTGATGCACGTTGCAACTCCTGACCTGGTAATGCCACCTCAGCACAGAAATAATGGTTTGCCACCCGAGCCGGACTTTCATGGCGGCAGCGAGAACTTCAGATCTGTCTCCTATATGAGCATCTCCTCACCACCTGTCCAAGCTCTTTCGACGCTTATATTCGATGGTGTCTTCGACAGATTTCCCGCTCTGAAGATGGGAGTTATAGAGCTTGGAGCCGCATGGTTGCCATCTTTCATGCGGCAGCTGGAAGCAGCCTTCGATGCTTTCTCTGCCCACGAAAAACGGCTGCAAAGTTTAAAACTGCGACCCGCGGAATACGTACATCGACAGATTCGAGTAACCCCGTTTCCTACTGAGCCAACCGGGTGGATCATTGAGAACACCGGGGATGACATCTGCATGTTTAGCTCTGATTTCCCCCACGTCGAGGGTGGCAGAAATCCGCTTCGGCGTTTCGATAACGAGGTCGAAGGCCTATCCGACGACACTAAAGACAAGTTCTTTCGCCAGAATTTCGAAGACCTTATGGGTTCCGCCATGTCTCAGCTTCTTGGTTCACACAACTGAGATGGGAATCAGACTCGAAAAAGCTTGGATAGATCTCAACATAGAGCAGATCGCTTCTCTACCCGCGCAGCTTGGGGTCTATCACATAGCCGATTCAGACGGGACAATCATATCTATAGGCCATGCAGGAGCTAGGCACCTTTTCGGAATGCGCAGCGCCCTCGAAGAGGAGATTGAGTTACACGGTAATCGTGCAAAAAAATTCCGTTTCGAATTCACTTCAAACTACAGAAGCCGCTGGGACGAGCTCCTAATGCTTCATCTACACGACTTTGGTCAACTTCCAAGCCATCAAAAGGCCGAACAAAGTCGAGTTGGCCGACTATCCCCAGATTGAGAGAGCTATATGGACTTCAGCCTTAACGAAGAACAACAACTAATTGTCGATACGACCCGGCGTTTTGTCCAAAGTGAAATTCTTCCTTTGGAAGATGACCTAGATCCTGATGCCGGATCTTTAGAGCCTTCAGATCATGATCGGCTGGTCGCTACGACTAAGTCCATGGGGTTTTACGGCCTCGACATTCCAGAAGAGTACGGAGGGCCCGGACTCGACACTACGACTCGTGCTCTGATGGCGATTGAAATGTCCCAACACCGGGCTGGTCTATACAACCCTTGCTACGGCGTGTTTGGGGGCGCCGGCTTAGCCCAACTTTACGAAGCTACCGACGACCAAAAAGAACGTTGGCTTTACCCAACTCTTAAAGGTGAGAAAAAGGGTTGCTTCGCTCTAACTGAACCCTCCGGTGGCTCTGACCCCGCCCGCTCCATACAAACCCGCGGAACCAAAGATGGCGGAGAGTGGATATTGAGCGGATCAAAACTCTACATTTCGGGGGCAGATAAAGCCGATTACGCATTGATCTTCGCTCGTACTTCGGATGACCCTGGTCGCAACGGAGTAACAGCCTTTATCGTTGACACAGATACACCCGGTTTCCATGTACGGCGAGTAGTGCACACCCTGCGGGCGACGCATTACGCGACGGAGTTACAGTTCGATGAGATGAGGGTCCCCGAGGAGAATATTCTCGGTGAAGTAAACGGGGGCTTCGCTATCGCTAACGATCGGCTTAGTCGCCAACGCATTCCCTACGCTGCCGGCTGCATTGGTCCAGCGATTAGAGCGCAGGAAATGTCTATCGATTGGGCTAAGAACCGAGAGACCTTCGGTTCTCCCCTAGCGGAAAAACAAGCAATTCAATGGATGGTCGTCGACAACGAAATCGATATTCGCCATGCTCGCTACTGTGTCCTCGAGGCCGCTCAAAAGGCTGACAGCGGCGACAGGTTCCGAACAGAAGCCGCCATGGCAAAACTGGTGGCGACAGAGGCCAGCAGCAGAGTCATCGACCGCTGCATCCAAATTCACGGCGGTGTTGGAGTTACCAAAGATCTGCCACTCGAAAGATGGTACCGGGAACTGCGAATTCGCCGAGTTGGAGAGGGGCCAAGCGAAGTTCAAAGGCTAATAATGGCTCGCGACATACTTGGGGGAAGCTTTAAGTGACCGCAGATGATCGCTCTCTTCCGCTTAGCGGGATCACGGTGCTTGACTTGGGTCAGATTTATCAAGGGCCCTACGCCGGGTTTCTGCTCTCCATGGCTGGCGCTCGCGTAATAAAAATTGAGCAAACTCAAGGCGAGCCGCTGCGAGCAAGAGGCGATTCCATCTCCTACGCAGCTCTGAACTCCTCTAAAGAGGCAATCACTTTAGACCTGAAATCTGATGACGGGCGTGAAATGTTTTTGGGGCTCGCCGAAAAGTCAGACGTCGTGTTAGTCAATTACGCGCCTGGTGTACCTGAAAAGCTCGGTATCGATGCTGAATCGCTATGGGAGATAAACCCCGCCCTTGTTTTTGCTCATGCTTCGGGTTTCGGTCTAAGCGGTCCCGATGCCGCGCAAACGGCTATGGACATAACCGTCCAAGCTCATATGGGCCCCATGAGCGTGACCGGACATCCAGACCAACCACCGGTAAAGGCAGGCGTTGCCTTCATCGATTTCTTGGGAGGTGCTCACCTTTACGGCGCAATTGTCACTGCTCTCTTGGAGGCGCAAAGAACAGGTAAGGGCCGTCTAGTCGAGACATCGATGGCTGAAGCCGCATATCACACGCTTTGCTCCAACATGCTGTCATGGCACCAAACAGGAGTCGCTCCTAGAACTGGTAACAAACACGCTGCAATGGGTGTAGCCCCTTACGACGTCTACAAGTGCTCAGATGGGCACGTCGCTCTCATATCGGTTACGAACAAGCATTGGCGTGCCGTGCTTGAGGTGATCGGAAGGGCTGATCTTCTTGAAGAGCCTAAATTCCGCCACAACACTGATCGAGCTGAGCACATGGAAGAAGTTGATCAACTAGTTGAGTCCTGGACAGAAAGCCGGCAACGCCATGATGTTGCATCTCGCCTATCTGAAGCAGGTGTCCCAGTAGCGATCGTTAGAGGTATTGAGGAAGTTGTAAATGATTCACACCTTATTGAACGGGAATTTCTTCAATGGGTCGATCATGAAACTCTGGGAAAAATTCCTCTTCCACACAGCCCTTTAAGGTTTCACGGTTCACAACTTCGGGAGCTGGAGATCTTCCACCCTGTAGGAGCAGATAACGAAGCAATCTACGGCGAATTTCTAGGGTTGGCTGCCGACGAGGTGGAAGCTCGTCGTCTGCGCGGTGTGATCTAAAAAGACCAGCCTTCTAGCGTTCGTTTGCTGTCTCAACAAGCCACTCAAATACTGGTTGTGGATCTTTCATCATCTCAGGATGCCACTGAACTCCGACCAGGCGACCGCTTCTATCTTCGATGCCCTCGACTGTCCCGTCGGGTGAGGATGCGCTGACTCTTAATCCATGCCCCAACTGATCAACGGCTTGATGGTGAAAGGAATTAACCATCACTGTTGGTCCGTAAAGTTTGAACAAAATAGTTTCTGGCACGCATGCGACTGAATGTCGCTCCTCAGTTCGCTTATCCGTTGGCATCGAGTGTCGGTCACCTTCCAATGCATCTAGATGAGGAACCAAAGTTCCTCCGAAATAGACATTGATTAATTGGAGGCCACGACAGATACCCAATACCGGTGTCCCGGAATTCACCGCTGCCTTCAGCAGGGCAAATTCAAAGGCGTCTCGCTCTTGCGAAACCATGAAAGAGCTATCAACTGGCCCATTCCATCGTTCGGGAGCAATGTCTCCCCCCCCGGTCAGCAGAATCGCGTCGAGTCGTTCGACATAGTCGTTCGGGCTGTCAGTTGCCGGAAGCTCAACTGCCAAACCACCTGCTTCTCGCACCCGTGTCGCGTACTCTCCGAAGAACCAGTCCACCGGACTGTCAACAAGGTGAGTAGCTCCCGGCGCTAAAACTGAGCCCACAGAAGTTCGACCAGTAATGCCTACAAGTGGTGCCACACACACGAAGGTACGCAAAACTGTACTCATGTATCGAATTTTGCATCTGACATCTCGTTTGGAAGCCGTGAGCTATCTGATTCTTCTAGTCGCCACTGCATTCAAATACACTGCCGGCTACGAGAGGGGTGTCACGATTCTTGGGCCGATACACGGTGTTCTCTACCTCATCTTTGTTGCCGTTATAGCTCGATGGTTCTTACACCTAAAGTGGTCAGTCAAAAAAGCTGTCTCAGCAATGGTTTTGGGGTCTCTACCCCTCGGAGGCTTTCTAGTCGACCGGTGGGTCAGCGCTTCCGCCGATTACGAGAATTAGGTACCAGCTATTCACCAATAAAATTTGGTATTCGTTTCTCCACGAACGCCGCTATTCCTTCTCGTCCATCGTGTGTAGCCATAGCCTCGGCGATCGTCACGCCTTCTACTTCGCCGGCCTCTTCTAAGGAACTATTGAAACCGGAGTAGACAATTTGCTTTGCGTGGCCTAGCGCCCAAGCTGGTCCATCAGCAAGTGACTGAGCTAGCTCAGCTGTAGCCGCATCGACGTCATCATCAGGTACTACTCGATTCACTAAACCCCATTGCTCAGCCTCGTGTGCAGACAAAACCCTGTTTGTCAGGGTGAGATCGAGCATTCTTCGCACACCTATGTGTCGAGCTACAAAGTAAGTAGACGTCCCATCAGGAGTAACTCCGGCTCTTGTATAGGCCATAGTGAACTGCGCCGACTCTCCAGCCACTACCAAATCAAAGGCACTGACTATCGAGAGACCTGCTCCACCTGCAGCGCCGTTAACCCCTGCTACAAAGGGTTTGGCCATGCGATTCATTTTGTATATGCCCCCATGAAAATCTGTAAGCATTCCACTAGCTAGCTTCGGCAAGCCTTCTCCCGCCTCGTGAAACTCTTTCAAATCTCCACCGGCGTGGAAGACCTTGCCTTCAGCAGTCACGGAGACAGCTTTGACCTGCTCGTCCCACTCAATCTCCAACATGACGTCGCGAAGATCACGAGAAAACTGAGGGTTGACAGTATTAGCCGCACCTTGGCGGGCAAACCGAACGTGCGCCACTCCGTCTCGTTTTTCATATTCGATAGTTTCCAAATTCATTTTTTCATCCTTTTCACTTCTGTTTTTGGCGTCATCGAGCGGAGGGTGCAAGGTCACGTGCTGCCTGCACGGGGTCAACATCTCCAAAAGGCATCACCGAGATGGCGGAAGTAGTAACGCCCATCTCGTGGTAGCGATCAATATGTTCTCTACATTCTTCAGGGTGTCCATGAACAATGAGTTCATCGACCACATGATCGGGAATCGCGTCGAGAGCAGCTTTTCGATCGCCTGCTGACCACGCTCTCCACATACCTTCAAGATCTTCGGAACGACCTAACCATCGATGAAAATCTGCGTAGACAGGAACATTCAGATATGCCGCAATCGCTCGCTTAGCACCAGCTCGAACAACTTCTGCATCCGGGTTAGGGCAACAGAAAATCCGAGCAACTATCTCTTTGTCCGAACCGCCTTCGTCTACATATGGCTTCACCGTCGCCACATCAGTTGCCGAGAGCCAGTTGATTATGGCCCCGTCTCCTTCCCGCCCTGCAAGACGAAGCATGCCAGGCCGCAAAGCTGCGATCAGTATCGGAGGTTGTTCGGGTGGAACCCTCCTCAATGTGAATCCCTTGACTTCGAATCCTTCGAATTCTCGGCTTACCTTCTCACCAGTAAGCGCTGACCGCAAAAATCTGACCATGTCGCGTGTTCTCTTATAAGGCTCTTCAAACGGGATCCCATTCCAGTGTTCAACAATCACATTCGAAGATGAACCGATTCCCATAACAAACCGCCCCGGAGCAGCCTCACACATTGATGCAATCTGTTGCGCCATTAGCGCTGGGCCACGGGTGAAAGCCGGGATGATAGCTACGCCCAGACGAAGCTGCGGCGCCCACTGGGAAGCCAGGACGAGTGGCGTAAACCCATCTGCGCCGTCTGCTTCCGAACTCCATAAGTCCGTGTATCCCAAGTCAGCAAATTCTTTGTACAACTCACGCTGCTCAACCAGCGGTGCGTCAAACGGAACTGTTATACCGTGACGGTAGCTCATAGTCTCTAGATTCCTTGATTGGTTAACACTCCATCTCTGACATTAGCCATATCGCTTTAGTACTTACCTAACCGCCTCGCAGTTAGCACAACAATTTTCGATTCTCGCTGTCCCACCCCGACACGAGAATGGAGCTATGACAGGACAGTTAAGACTTATCGAAATCGCTCCTAGAACCTCTCAAAGAGACATCCAGAAGTTGACTGTGAAGACTCGCGACCTGGGGAGAAAAGGAGTTGCAGACGCTAGAGCTGCGTTAGCTAATGCCCGCCTCCTGCCCGAGGTCGATCTCGATGCTGCATAGATCCCGCTCTCTATTCAGATATCGAACAAACACTTGATCAGCGAGATTTAGACAATCCAATAAAGCAACGGTTTCAAATAGCAACTCTGGCTAAGGTTGAGCCATGTCTGAAATCGTCATCGTTGAAGCCGTCCGTTCGCCCGTTGGCCGTCGTGGCGGAGAATTAAGCAATATTCACCCCTCTGACCTTCTGAGCGAAGTGCAAACGGCTCTTATTGAACGGAGCGGGGTGGATCCTTCCACCATCGGCCAAGTAGTTGGAGGGTGTGTTAGCCAAGCTGGAGAGCAAACGGCAAATATCGCTCGCACCGCCTGGCTCGCTGCCGGAATGCCCTTAAACGTGGCAGCAACAACAGTTGACGCTCAATGCGGCTCAAGCCAGCAAGCCATTTCACTCGCCTATGGCTTAGTAGCATCAGGGGTAGTTGATAGTGCAGTCGGATGCGGCGTCGAATCAATGACAAGAAACCCGATGGGATCCTCCTACAAAAAGGGCCAGTTGACAGCAACACCTCGGTACAAAGATCACTATGAATACACCACCCAATTTCAAGGCGCGGAGTTATTAGCCAAAAAGTGGGACATCAGCCGAGAAGAATGCGATGAATTTGGCCTCCGAAGCCAAAAGAATGCTGCAAGAGCCTGGGACGAAGATAGGTTCGCAACCCAAATCGTGGAGGTCGATGTCCCGGTAGTGGACGAAGACGGAGTTGCAACAGGAGAGGTGCAGCGTGTATCCAAAGACGGCGGGATTCGGCCAACCACGCTAGAGGCTTTGTCGCAGCTCAGTCCTGTAATGGACGATGGCGTCCATACAGCTGGAGCCTCGTCTCAGATAAGTGATGGAAGTGGAGCGGTACTAATGATGACCGCCGAAAAAGCAGCTGAACAGGGCCTTAAGCCATTGGGTCGCATCGTTGACACTTGCCTAGTTGGAAGTGACCCGGTCTTAATGCTTACCGGTCCGATAGAAGCCACCAACCATCTGTTAGAACGCAACAAGATGAATATGAGCGACATCGATGTCGTCGAAATAAATGAGGCCTTCGCTTCGGTGGTCCTAGCCTGGGCCCGTGAAATGAACCCAGACATGGATTCAGTTAACCCCAACGGTGGCGCTATTGCTTTGGGTCACCCACTTGGAGGAACAGGTTCAATTCTTATGACTAAAGCGCTTCACGAATTACATCGCGCCGACAAAGAATTCGGATTAGTAACCATGTGCTGTGGTGGCGGACTAGGAACAGGGACAATCATTCAACGGATGTAAGTCACTGAAAGTTGTCTGGATAAAGGAAACCTAGATAACGGTCTGCGCCACTAGGTCAGATGCTTCGGCATCGTTAGCCCGAGCTTGCCACGCCGGAAGTAGTTTCAGCCAAAGTTTCATATCGCCGCTCATCTTGAGTTTCCCCTTCATGTATTCAGATGCCGGATCTGCTTCATGACGAAACAACTGAGTGGCCAATTGGTACGACATAACAAGTTCAAGGTCTCGGCCTCGGCCTGAACCAAGGTACGCATCTACAATCACACCACTGCTGAACTCAACGGAAATCGCCACCTTTCCTTCGGGACTGTCATCAATTTTGACAACGAGAAGCGCCGATAGGTCGCTGAACAATGGGCGTTCGACACCCGACCACGCAGCAACAAATTCTTCACTCAAGAACTGCATCATCCAGAACCTCCCGCTGTGCCACGCAATCCGGCAAAGAGATCTTCTTCAAGCTCATCAGTAGGGACACGTGAACGGATCAACATGTATTCCTCAAACGGGTGAATGGCATCTTGGACGTCTTCGGGCAAGCCAAACCAAAAAGGAGATTCTGGATCGACTTGGGTGGCATGGGCCAACAAAGCTTGTCTCCTAACTGCATTATTGACTGGAATCATTGCAGTAATCCGGTCATCTCGATCTCTTCCAGACAGCCACTTATCGTCATAGGGGGATTCGAGTCCCCGATCAAGAAAAGCTTGGTGGGTGAGCAACAATCTTTGTCTCGACCAGATGGGGGCATACAACTTCGAAGGTTCGAACGGTTCTCCTGCTTCTGGGTACCAGTTGGAGTCACCAGCCCGTTCAAAAGCCGGGATGCTAATCGCTGTGACCTGCAAGTGATCCGGGTGCGGGTATCGATTTTGCACTTCTGGGTAAGTCATGACCACCTGAGGGCGAACCCGGCGAATCACTGTTACGAGTTTTTCTACGGCGTCATCTAAGTCTGCATTTGCAAAAGCATCAGGATGTTCGTTCGCCTCGCTATCAGGCATACCCGAATCGCGATAGCCAAGCATGACCACTTCGTCGTACCCAATAATCGAAGCAGCTCGATCTAGTTCAGACCGCCGTATCGAAGCCAAATTTTTCTTGACTTCCTCACGTTCCATCGCCGGATTAAGTATGTCTCCCGCTTCTCCGCCAGTACAACAGACCAACGTCGTTCGAATACCTTGAGAGGCATAGAGATTAATAGTTCCAGGACCTTTAGACGACTCATCGTCAGGGTGCGCGTGGACAGTGAGAATTGACAGCGACATCAATGCCAACCTACCAATCCCTTTACTTCAGACGTGAGTATTCAAGGCCCGATTTAGCCCGCAGGAGTAAGGTCCACCATTCCTGTTTCTTCATCCACAGCCATCGCATATCCACACAGGGCCGCCAAACGCTCTTTGCCTTCTTCTGGCCCTGAAGCAAGCAATTCATCGCCTGCCCTTAGAGTCACAGTTTTTCTCGGGTTGTATATGTAGCCAGACGCCCGGCGAACAGCAAGAACGTGGTACCCGGGATCGACTGCTAATCCAAGCGACCCCAACGTTGCGTCATCTGCAATAGAACCGGGTGCAATAGGTACTTGCACAACCACGTCATCGGTATCACCCAGGGCCAAAGCTAAGACCGGATGAACGTCCTCTTGGTCAAGAACTAAAGAAACTATTTGAAGTGCTTGATCACCTATATCCTCCGCTGCTTCAGCTAGGTGAAGCAAACCCCGAAGTTCAGACGGATCAACGTCATCGGCAGCTGCTCGAAGGACCCAGGTCTGTAACGAAACTTTCATTCCATCTAAACGTTCTTCCAACGCCCGGACTTCTCTAGCTAATGACAGATCTTGAAGCACCAAAGCCGAATAAGCCAAACCTATTGCAGTTTCCGAAATATTTTTCATTTCGACGAGAGTGTCGACCGCTCGGTCAAGGTCAGTGAGAAGACTTGGAGTGTCTGCCACAGGGGGGATCCAAGGTACCGCCGCCGCTAACTCCCTTAGTCGAATGATACCTGCGGGCTCACCACGCATGAAGAGAGCGTCACCGGGCTCAACTACTTCATCTCCGCTCACATCTGTGAGCCAACGTCTACCTCTCTGGATAGCGACCACCCGCATTCCAACGACAACTGGTAGTTCCATATCCGATAGCGGTCTATTCGCTAAATGGCTTCCGTCAGCGACTACCAGCCGATGTGAAACTTCGGCAGCTTGAGCTAGGTCAACCACCAGAGCGCGGGGAATACCAATATTTCGCAGAACAATCTTGGCAATATCAACCGCAGCATTGGCTATCTGTTCGATAGATGAAACGACTTGCAGAACCGAACTCATCCCATCAACCTCACGCGGGTGACGGACAGCGAGCATCGCTAAGGATCGCATTTCATGCACAAGGTCGGACATCTCTTCTTCGAGACCAAGAACAGCTTCAGCCATTCCCTCGTCGTCGAAATACAGTGCTGCGTAGGCAAGATCGACCATCAGCTCCGAGGCATCTTTAGACTCGGCCAACAGTGTTTTGAGATTCCTTGGTTTGTCATCCATGACGTATCCCACAGGCTAGGCAATAAGAACAAGGTGCAGGAACAAAATTAAGGGCATCACCTGCAAAACTTTTGACCATCAGAGGGTTCGAACGAATCATGACAAGCCCATCCATCCGATCGTTAGGACTAACGCGGCCGCGCCCCCAAGGTCTACGGAACTCGTCACAAGCGGCATTCCATAGGTATCCGGATCGACTCCGGCGCGAACAGCTAACGCCGTTCCGTAATAGCCGATGGCGCCGGCAAGCACCGTCGCAATCAAGCCACCAATAGTTGAAATCCAGACTAACGAAACCATCCCTGGCGACTCAAAGCCAAATATTGAACTAGCCAAATGAGCGAGAAAGCCATTGAGGAGAAGGACAGGGAATGCAAATGCCAAGCCAGCTATCAAATCCCGACGAGCCGGTCGTCCCGGAATCACAGTCGGCTCAATTACCCCAAGGTGAAACTTTGAGGACAGTCTTCCCGACAGAATGCCGCCGATCGCTCCCGCCGTCGCAAGACATGCCGGCACTAATATCAACATCGCTCGATTGGCAGCAAAGGCAGCAAATTCATGTTCGATAACTACCCCGGCAATAACCAACAATATTCCCGTCGCTAAGAGAATAGGCAACGACTCAATTAAGACTTGTCGCATCAGTGAAAGCAGGGAGCGTCGACCCCACCAAAGGCTCACCGCAGCCGCAGCAACAAGCGCCACGGCAAGAATCTTTGTCAGCAGATCTATTTCCAATAGCAAACTCGCGACAAGCAGCGCTGGCAACGTCACCACATCACCCACTGCCGATACCAAAGGAGCGTTCACGTCATCTAAATCCCAGCCATGTTGAGCAGATCTTGCAGCCATCGCAAGCGTTACGGCAATAAGCACCAGAAACGACAACAAAGCCCCCACTGCAGATAGGACCAACAAGTCACTAATAGCTACAACCGAATCGAGTCCAAAGATTGGTGACAAAACTTTCGTAAGAATCGCCAGCGCTACAGCAGTGACAAGCGAAAGCACTCCAGAAGCAATGACGTTTTGCATAACCAAAGTTTCAGGACGGCGAGACATCCGGAAGGTACCAGCATGGATCGACGTCGCTAATCGACTTCCCAAAGCGCCGAAGATATTTCCACGCATCCCAATAGCTGCAGGGACCAAGACCAGCAGACCCGGGTAGCGCTCTAGCGTTCCTGTCATCGCTGCCAACAACGCTCCGGCAACAACAGCCGCCAGGCTACTGAAACTCAACGCTACAAGACTTTGGCGTATGCCAGTGCCGTCGGGTCCCAGCAAATCACGGACGCGAGCCTGGCGACGCACTCGGAGACGTGGCCGCTCCCTATAACCGCGACCCGCGGGTCGTTCGGATCTAGGGAGAAGGCGCATAGACCTAGGGTGGCACTTGGGCGACCCTAAGACAGGCCTCCTTTTCATTTAGAGTCGGAATTAATTAAATCGAAGTTCCGGCTAAACGTTTCATAGCAATGGAAAGCTGCTCGGGGCCTAGGTTTCCGCTCATTCGAAATGCAACCGTCCCATCAGCTTCCACAAACACAAAATAAGGCACCGACACAGCACCAAAAGCATCTGCGACTGCGTGGGACGGCGAATCCGCAATAACTGGGTACTTCCATCCCTCGTCTTCTAGCCATCTTTTCGGAGGATGATTTCCGCGTTCAGGAGCTTCAAAGGTCGACACTGCTATTAAATCGACGTTACCTGGCAACTTATTTGCCATCAGCCATTCAGTAAGCGCTGCTACTTCACGTTGGCAGTGAGGACACCAGTGAGCAAAAAACGCAACGACCAACGGTTTTCCAACAGGCTTTATCTGCAATTCTTCGCCTGTCAAAAGATCAAACCCGGTTACTAAGGGAGTCATTTGACCAACCGCAGAATCTAACTCGGCCGACTCAAACGGATCTAATCCCTTACCCGACACAACCGCTTCCGTATTTAGTTCACCGACAGTCTCTACCGAAGACTCGCTTTGCCCACCTCGACAAGCTCCAGCTATCACCATCGGCACCAGAAGTGCCGGTATCAACCAACGCATCACGTGGTAAACGCTAACGCAGGAATCGCCTCAAAACTAAGATCGAACAAATTCCCACTGTGCAACCGTCTCATCTGTTCGCGGCAGAACAACTCCAATTTGACGGGTAAGAGCCAAAAGATGTCCATCAAGCGACCAAATCTCTCCCGTCTCGTCTATAAAACCTTCACGACCAGACAGTTGCCTAAAAACAGCCGCGCAATAGTCTTCAGCCTTCAAATTAATATTTCTCGGATCAGTCCGAAACTGGACGGTTAGCTCCAAGGTCGGAGTATGCACCGCTGCTTCAGAGTGGACCATAACTGCCGGAACCCAGCAGTCGGCCATCGCTGCTAGCAAGGCTTCGTCATAAGGCTCTGGCTCAGACAGGCGTACCCACCCACCGGCCTCGTAACCTCCCGGCACTGTGGAAGTCTCAGGAAAACCCGGCACGCCTAAACCCCACCGTTGGTCCCAACGACTCCTTAACGGCACGTCATGCGTACTGCTCGCCATGACCCAGGTTTTATCGATAGCAGGCAACGTCGGGAAATCCCGCTGTTCCCACTCATACGAAACTATGTCCATATCCGCGCATGCAACTAAAGCTGTCGCGATCGGACGACTCTCTTGCGTCATTCGCACCGTAGCGAAAGCTGCAATTCTTCCCTCTCGTTCGACAGTTACTTCTAGATGAACCGGACCCTCCTTGGGAGCCGACAAAAAATGGGTCGTCGATGTTCGAACACACCGGTCACCCCCTAGAAAATGCTGAGCAGCCCGAATTAAAAGTGCTGCAATAACACCACCGTTCGGTCCGTTAATGACCCACCACGAATGATCAAAATTGGCCATTAGGCGACCATCGTCCAGTTCTTCCATTGTCATTGCTTCACGGAATCGCATTAACTTCCTCTTTCGGAGACCGCCTGCACTACAAGCAGCGCTGAACCGCCAGACTTTAGGCGGAGTCGGTGTTTATTGGATGCCGTAAATGGCACAATTTAATTGTGGAAATTAAGCAACTCGAATCGACAACAGGTTTCGTTATCTACGACCTGCCCGACGCAGAAAACTATGTAGGGCCATGTCGCCTAGGCGCCAAGCTGGCGCCCGGCAATGCAGAAATGCTGGTCCGTCACCAAACTTATGTTTTTGCTCTGGCAGAGCAACGTAAGAGCGGGGCCACCATAGGCCTCAAGGTCGACCCAGACGACACAGGCGCTGCAGTTAGTGCGTTATCTGAAGAGCTCGAAGGCGAATTCAAGTCTCAGGTACTGCTTACCAGCCCCGGGCTGCGACTAAACAAAGAATCGTTAGACCCGGTACTTCGCTATGACAAACGAAACTCTATTGTGAGAGAAAACCGCGATGGCGTCACATTCGAAGATGAGCTACTGGCACTAGGAGCGGTCACATCCGCTTCGTTCCTGGCAAACCCCAACGAAAAGTGGAGTGTTGCTATTGAGGGTTTCAACCAGACAAGTATTGCGATTACCCGAGAAATAGAAAACCAGGGCGGAAATGTGACAAGGATCTCCACTTCCAAAGGATGCGTAACTGGGAATTTTGATAGCGCAACCTTGGCCGACGCCTGGTTAGAAGCTGGAGCGAGCTGCGTCGAACATTTAGGAGACGTCGGAAAAGCTTGGGAAATATGGAAATCAGACGTGGACGCCATCTTCGTCGGTTCGAAACCCGGTGCAATGTCGGGAGAGGGAGCCCAAGGAGTTCAAGACACTCCAGTTATCGCTACCTCCGCAGCGGCGATCTCTTCGAAGGCACTAGCTATCTTGCGTAAAAACAACACACCGGTCGCTGCTGATTTCCTGACTGGAATCGGCCCCGCTTTGGCATGGTGGGCGCCAGAAGAGACAAGTCAAGACGAACTGCGTTCATCGACTAGCAACAGCATTTCAGAATTGCTCGAAGAAACTACTAGCCACAGCGATGGATCCTTCATGGCAGCTTGCTACAAAGCCGAGTCATTTATCAATAGTTGGCAGGAAAAACCACCATTTGGTAGGCCTCTTGGCTAGCTCTAGACAGCCCTAATGAAAGTCCCTACTAGGTACTGATAACCCAATTTCAAGTTTCTCGATCTTTTCAGCAATGACATTGCTCACACGTCCATGTCGTTCAAGCCTTCCGTGCACTTTAAGTGCTGGCTCAGAACGGACGATTGATCGAAATCGTAACCAACATCCACTTGAGACTATGACATTTACTAGCCCAGTCTCATCCTCAAGATTGACGAAAACGGTGCCTGATGCCGTTGCTGGGCGTTGACGATGGGTCACAACACCTGCCACTTTGACTTTGCCGAGTTCACAATTCAAAAGATCAGTAGCAGTGATCACTCCCTCCTCCTCAAGCTTCTGTCTTATAAACCTGGTTGGATGGCCATCCGGAGCTATCCCGGTAGCCCACAAATCAGCAATCGATTTATCTTCCAGCGACATTCCCGGTAACGCTGGGGCAGAAACTCCAGTAACAATTCCACGCAGTCGATCTGAGCGAGACTCAGAAGTTGCACCCACAGACCACAATGCTTCACGTCGTGCAATACCGAAACAGTCGAAAGCACCTGAAGTAGCCAACGCCTCCAGCTGTTTTCGAGATATAGCTGTATTTCTTGATAGCTGTTCTAGATCTTCATAAGGCCCTGCAGCAGCAATTTCGAAGGCTAACTCTGAGCTAATTCCTCTAACAGACGAGAGACCTAGCCGTACAGCAACGCCACCTGCTGATTCGTCAGAATTTTCAAGAGTAGCTTTATCCGCTGAAACATTAAGATTCGGAGTCAATACCTTAACCCCATGACGTCTGGCATCTTGAACTAATGAGTGCGACGAGTAAAACCCCACAGGTTGGGAATTCAGCAAAGCAGCACAGAAAGCTGCTGGGTAGTGATACTTGATCCACGACGACGCATAAACAAGGTGGGCAAATGAAACAGAATGACTCTCCGGAAAACCGTAATTAGCAAAGGCAACCATTTTTTCCCAGATCTGATCAGAAACTTTCCTACCGATGCCTCGCTCCGACATACCCTCGTACAGTCGACCTCGCAAGCGTTCCATACGCTCTTGTGATCGTTTAGAACCCATTGCTTGGCGTAACTCGTCAGCCTCCGTAGATGTAAAACCTCCAACGTCAATTGCCATCTGCATAAGCTGTTCTTGGAAAAGTGGAACGCCGAGGGTTTTAGAAAGAGCCGATTCAAGAAGAGGGTGGAGATATGTAACTGCTTCCTCTCCATTACGTCGACGGATATATGGATGCACCGAACCACCTTGGATAGGGCCAGGTCGGATAAGCGCTACTTCAACCACTAAATCGTAGAAACACCGGGGCTGAAGTCTGGGAAGCGTCGCCATTTGTGCCCGCGATTCGACTTGAAATACACCAATCGAGTCGGCTTGACACAACATTTCGTAGACCTCGTCTTCTTGGGGTAAACCACCAAGATCCACTTTCACTTGATAAGTCTGAGCAATCAGATCTACAGCTGCATGTAGGGCAGACAACATTCCTAGGCCAAGCAAATCAAACTTCACTAAACCGACTGAGGCGCAGTCGTCCTTATCCCATTGCAGAACAGATCGGTTAGCCATGGTCGCCCACTCAACCGGGCATACTTGAACTATGGGACGGTCACAGATCACCATCCCACCTGAATGAATTCCTAAATGGCGTGGGGTTCCTTCAATTTCTGAAGCTAGCTGAAGAACATCTGGTGGCACTGCTTTTCGGTCTTGTCCATCAATCTCCTGCTGAGCCTGAAGTGATTGGCGACGCTCAAAAGATTTAGACCAAGCATCTTGTTGACCAGAATCGTAACCTAAGGCGCGAGCAGCATCACGTACAGCTGATCGTGTTCGATAGGTGATGACATTCGCGACCTGTGCCGCGTGATCTCGACCATAGCGATCAAATACATACTGAATAACCTCCTCACGTCTTCCGCTTTCTATATCGAGATCTATATCAGGAGGTCCATCTCGCTCTGATGAAAGAAAACGCTCGAACAACAAACCGAGTGAAACAGCATCAACATTGGTGATACCTAAGGCATAGCAAACAGCAGAATTAGCTGCTGAACCTCGGCCTTGGCACAAGATGTCACGACTCCGGCAAAAGGAAACTATGTCCCATACGACAAGGAAATAGCCTGGAAAACCGAGTTCTTCGATTACTCCAAGTTCGTGAGCTATCTGTTGCCAAGCTCCAGCGACTTTCTCACTGGTTTTAGGACCGTAACGATTTGTCGCTCCGACATAAACAACTTTCCGTAGATACGACATTTCATCTAAATCATCCGGACACTGGTATGGCGGGAGTTTTGGTGCAACTAGGGATAGGTCGAAGGCACACTCTTTCCCTAACTCAGCTGCCGTCTCAACTACCCCGAGATAGCGAGAGAACCACCGCTGTTGCTCAATACCTGACCGTAAGTGAGCAGATCCATGAGCTGGAAGCCAACCGTCTATCTGATCAAGTGACCGGCGGCTCCGAATGGCTGACATGGCCTTCGCTAAATGCCGTTTGGATGGAACTGCGTAATGAACACCATTGGTGCAGAGCAAACCAACTTTCTGTTCTATCGCTAAATCTGCCAAACAGTCGTTGCGGGCTTCGTCAGAAGGGTCTCCATGATTCCAGAGTTCGACAAAAACATTTTCGGCCCCAGCGGCTTCAACGATCTGGCAGAGTTCCCTTCTTGCTTCGGTCAGCCCTTCAGTTTCAAGTGCAAATGGGACAGCACCTCTCCTCCCAGCTGTGAGTACAGCCCAATCCCCTCGATGGGAGTCCAAAGCAGCTAACAACTCGACCGTAGATATGTACGGATCATTCTTCTTTCCAGCCATTTGGCTCTGTGAAAGAAGCGTCGATAGCGATCCATAACCTTCCGGATGGCGCGCTAGAACAATAAGCCGTTTGCCTGCAGGGTCGACAGTACCAACTCGAGAAGAGCCGCCATCCTTTATCTCCCGGGTCGAGCTTTCTCTAGGCTGCCAAGCATCTACCGTGATTTCAGCACCGAAAACTGTAGGAAGCCCTACCTCTCGAGCGCATTCGGCAAAACGCACAACCCCATAAAGCCCTCCATGGTCAGTTAAAGCTAAAGCTTCTAGGTCAAGTCGAACTGCTTCCAAAACAAGTTGTTCAGGGCTTGAGGCGCCATCCAGAAAACTAAAGTGAGAATGAGTATGGAGTTCCGCGTATGGGACTATCGCCTCAGTTTGCTGATTCTCTTGAGGGCTGGAAAACTTTTCCATCGGAGCATCATTCAATGAGGAGTTTTCTGCGCCTCCGCTGTGAAAACTGTCGGTACATTCAGAGTGCCGGTCCGAAAGGCGGCTCTCTAGTTCTTTCCACGGCATGGCCGGGTTGTTAAAGCCCATGACCTACATAATCGAACATATGTTCGCTTTGAGTCAAGACAAACAAGAGGGATCGGAGTACCTTTTACCTATGCATAACGCACTGCCTGATGGGGTAGAACTCGCGCATCTAGTCAAGCAGGGGAAGGCCTCCCCTAGCGAACTCCTCGAAGATGCAATATCTCGCGCCAACAATCTCAATCCTTCTCTAAACGCGATCGTTCACCGGTTAGATGAACAAGCTCGCACAAGCGCGAAAGAGATGTCAGAACAAAAGGCTCCTGAAGATGCGACCCTCTGGGGGGTTCCGTTCCTGACGAAGGACCTAACGGTCATGACCGAGGGTGACCCATATCACGCTGGCAATGTCGGTCTTCGTGATTCGGGCTACCGGGCAGACCACACGACTCACCTAGCAACCATGTTCAAACGCTTAGGTTTAGTCAATTTCGGTCGCACCAACACGCCCGAATTCGGTCTGACTGTTACGACTGAGCCGATTTCTTCCGGGCCCACAAAGAACCCTTGGAATTTGGACTATTCGACCGGCGGATCAAGTGGTGGTTCAGCTGCAGCAGTTGCATCCGGCATTGTTCCCATAGCTCATGCCAACGACGGGGGTGGGTCTATCCGCATTCCAGCTTCAGAATGTGGCTTAGTTGGACTCAAACCAAGCCGAGGTCGAGTTTCCTTCGGCCCGAAGCTTGGGGAATCTTGGGCTGGTGCAGCTATCGACGGTGTAGTGACTAGAACCATTAGAGACACTGCTCGCGCGCTCGATGGAATTTCTTACCCTTGGCCCGGCGATCCTTATTGGGCCCCGCCGCCGAAGTCGTCTTTCGAAAAAGAGTTGTCCGTATCCCCGGGGCGACTGAGAATTGGCATCGTTACCAATTCACCATGGGGGGCAATCCATCAGGACTGCATCGATGCTGTCGAAAAGACAGCATTATTACTTCAGGACCTTGGCCACATCGTCGAGAACGAAAGCCCCAGCGCTCTCTTCGACGATGAGTTATTTCACCATTTCAAAGTTGCAATGGCATCAAACGAAGCTTTATCTGCACAAAAACTAAGCGATGCCATTGGAAGAAGCTTCACCAACGCAGAGATGGAGGGCGACACACGGGCTCTGATAGAACTCGGTCGCACATACACCGCCACCGAATACATAGCTTCCGTCCAATGGCTTCACTCCTATTCGAGGCGAGTGGCCGACTGGTGGTCAAAATTCGATATTCTTCTGACACCAGTGATTGCTGAACCGCCACCGAAATTGGGTGAGCTACGCGATCCAAAACTCGGAACGAAACGCATTCGTGAGTTGCTTCTTTTCACCGTCCAGTTCAACGTGTCGGGACAACCCGCGATTTCGTTACCTATGCACACCAGCGGCAACGATCTTCCTGTCGGAGTCCAGCTAGTCGGGGCTATGCATCAGGAGTCTGCTCTACTGCAATTAGGCCACCAACTTGAGTTATCTTCCTCTTGGCACAACCGAAAGCCAGCCGTCTATGCCACATAAATTAAGAGCGACGTACTGTTTCGAAAGTGGACGAAAGACCTTCTTTTGAGTTCGCGAGCAATCCCTGACAGCGCACTATTGCAGCGGCTACTCGGCACCGAAGTTCGATCGGGGGTAGCTATCGGTGACCCTGAGCTGCTTCCTCTGCAGCGGAAAGAATTAATCGTTAGATCCGCAGTTTGCGCTCTTGGTTTCGTTTTAGCGGCGTCGTGGGGAACTCTGCTGCCTCTGACTCTCTCGGTGCTGGCTGGATGGGACCACTTTGCAAGACGACGGCGTTCAGTCCTAGCTGCTACCGAAATCGGCCTCCATCTCGTAACAATCCGAGGACAGAAGAGCACGTTGAGACGTGAATGGAAAGTTGACGTTGAAGCTCGCCTTATTTTGCGACCGGGCAACCCTGAAGTCCCTCTTGAACTTCCCGGTTGGATCGGTGTGATTCATGGCGCCGATATCGAACGCGCTGAAAGATCAATCCGGGATGGCGGTGGTGAACCAGTAAGAGTCATTCGGAATGACTAAAGCGAGAACGTACATCCATAACCACTGATTCGAAATCGCTACTCACCAATAGGGCTTCCATACCCACGCCTCGAGCCCCCTCAATATTGTCAGGGTGATCGTCGAGAAAAAGGCACTCCCAAGGAGCTAGCCCTAATTGATTGCAGAGAAGCAAATAGATATCCGGGTCAGGTTTCCTTAGCCCTACTTCACATGAGTCCAGAACTGGGTCGAAAAGTTCAATGGGTATTCTGTCTCTCCATTGTCGCCACTCCTTTACGTTATTCGTCAAAATTGCGGTCCGTATTCCCTTCGCCCTGACCTCAGATGAGAGCTCCAGCATCAAAGCGATCGGTGCTGCATCAGAAAAGGGATTGAAATCTTCTGCAGTAATGTTCGCTGCCCTGTGTTCAGGGGACAGTTCGGACAAAAGTACTGTTTTCATCTGAACAACGAAATCAGAAAGCCCGACTCGTCCACATTCAACTTCATGCCACAAGAGCGGATCTTCGCCCGGTACAGGCCGTCGCGCATAGTCCCCAAAGATTTTCTTCAATACCCCAACCGGAATGTCCCAGTCCTCAGCCCAGCGCAAAGCCGACAAGAAAGGGGACTCCAGAAGGACTCCACCAACATCGAAGATGACTGCCTTAGGTTGCATTCGTTTACCTATCAATCAGCTATGTTTCGAAAAGCCTGACCCAAACTGGTCGGCACTGACTCGACAGCTCTGCCGGAAACCAACAAGCTGAAATTTTCATTTGGCTCTTCAACCTAGTTTTACACTTCGCCGTTCTAGAGCGGTGTCAACTACTTGTCCTTCCCCCACAACGGAGGGCACTCGACCATCTATATCCCTCCTCCTAGAAAGTGAGTCAACTTCTAGGGACGTCATTAAAACCATGAGTAAAAAGGCCAGTAAATTCGGCCCAACCTCGCAACCCACTAGGGTCGTATCCGTGCGGCTTATCAGTTTTACTCTCAATCAGGAATCTCACTTTGGAATCGCTCACGAAGAAGGGGTTATCGATTTAAATCAGCGTACGAATTTCAACAGCTTGGCCTCTGCCTTGGGCGACCTGGATCAAATACAAGCTTTCGAAGATGTCTCCCCGGATTATTCGTGGGAATCAGTTTCATTCGACATTCCAATTCCCGATCAACGACGCTTGCTATGTGCAGGACTGAACTATCACAAGAAATACCCCTTGGGGGGTGAAGTTAAACCCCCCAAGCAACCCGTTTACTTCAACAAACCACCAGGGTGTCTGGTCCCCCACAATGGACAGTTGATGCGCCCCATAGCGTCAGTTCAACTCGACTATGAGGTCGAACTTGCAGTGGTAATCGGTCGCTGCGGAAGACACATTCCCGAATCAGACGCCCTGGACTACGTCGCTGGATACACAATTCTCAACGACGGATCAGTACGAGACTGGCAACGTCATGGGGTTGCAGCCGGAAAGAACTTTTATCGCTCCGGCTCGTGTGGTCCCTGGATCGTAACAAGCGAACAAGTCACCGAACCTTCCAACCTTTCAGTAATCACGCGAGTCAACGGGCAAGAACGACAACACGCTGGAGTAGACGAAATGATCTTCAGCGTCCAAGAACTTATTTCTTACATGTCTCAGATCATGCCTCTAGAGCCCGGGGACGTAATTGCAACTGGGTCTCCGGAAGGAACTGGGGGCTCCATGGAGCCTCAAGTTTGGTTAACCGAAGGAGACATGGTCGAATTCGAGATTCCCGGAATTGGAATTCTCGCCAACACCGTAGTCAATGAAACGTTTTAGCTAGGGCGATACCCAAAGTGCCACAACGGTGGGTACCTTAGGTTGCACTTACCAGTAAAGGAAAAGCGACCTGTCCCGTTCATGCCGATTCATAGCGGTAGCAACCATGGCGTTACTCATAGGGACGTTCCTTGCTATTCCCTCAGCAAGCAGCGCTGCTAAGAGCAGTGCTCAGTTGCGCCAAGAAAAAGCTGCTTTACAACAACAGGTCAGCCAGCTCCGCAAGGAACGTGACGTTTTCCAAAAAGAAGTACTCGACCAAGCTCGGATTGTGGATACCGCCACAGCCGAAGTCGCCGAAGTCGAGCAAGCATTAGCTGACCTAGACCTGCTCGTTGCCGAACAACGGGATGACTTAACCAGCGCTGAACAAGCACTCGAGGGAGCTGTCCTTTCCGTATCTGCAGCAGAACAAAAATCTGCGGAACTCGATGCTCAACAGACGGCCTTGAACGATCAAGTCAACGATCTAGCCTTACAGACGTACATCGGCCGCGATTCAACAGTTGAGGGATCATTCGGGTTAGCCAGGACTGGCGATATCTACAAGGCAGCCCGAGTTCAAACCCTCATTGGAGCGGCATTCGGTGACATCAACAACACCTCCGATCAACTTCGCGCCCTTCAAATAGACACCCAAGTTGCTACTAAAGCCTTGAACGAGGCTGTGGTCCAAAGGGAACTGCTTCGGGGTGAGGCCGAGATTCAACTAGACCAGTTATTAGAGGCTGTGGGCTTGCAAGCCCAAATTGTCTTCGAGGCGGAGAATCGACTTGAGGCCAGACTCTACGAAGCTGCAGCTTTAGCTGAACTTGATGCCGAGATGGCAAAGAAGATCGAAACAGAACAGAACAACTTAGCCAAAGTAGTCCAGGCAGAAAAAGCCAAGCGAGCAGAAGAAGAACGTTTACGCCGAGAAGCGGAAAGGAAACGGAGGGAAGCAGAAGAAGCCCGCCAACGACGTCTACTGGGCATCGCTGACGCACCAACCTCAATCAACTTTGACAGGTCCGAATTGACCACAGTTTGGGGAATTCAGGTACACGAATCCATCGCAGACAAGTTGCTTGCTTTGCTGGAGGCTGCTTCTAGAGACGGCATCAGACTAGGCGGCGGCGGCTACCGCAGCTCGCAATCTCAAATCAATTTACGACGGGCACATTGCGGTACAAGCAACTGGGCCATCTATAGCAAACCTTCCTATCAATGCCGTCCCCCAACGGCTCGTCCAGGTGCTTCGATGCATGAACGGGGTCTAGCGATCGACTTTACCCAGAATGGTCGAGCACTTTGGAGCAACACCTCTGGTTACAGATGGTTGAAACAAAATGCTTCGAAATACGGGTTCCGCAACCTGCCAAGTGAACCATGGCATTGGTCAACAAATGGTCGATAAATAGTTTTCGGAGCGATTTACCGTATTTCTCTTATTCGTAAGATGCTTCCAACCACCACTGCCCATTTTCGATGACACAAAGATGGGACGTGTCATTTTCAAGCAAAAACTGGAATCTTGCCTGACGTCTGTTCTTAACAGAATCCCACCACCTTTCGTCAAGAAACCAAGGGCCTCCCCATCCAATAATCAGATGCGACCCTAAACATTCACTCTTGAAAAAAGCTGGATCTTTTTCTATATATCCACGCCCGCTAACTCCTACAAGACGGCCATCACTATCTACTACCTCTAATTTTTTAGCCTGAGCTAACACCGCTATAGGCAGTGGAACAGGTAACCGACCTGGCCATGGCGCATCTATTAACTCGGGCAAACTAACTAATCGATTCGGGTCGAAATTCGCAGCAACAAACGGAACTCTCTGTTCTATATTTGCCAGCCGCCGCCCTCCACCTCGTTGAACGATAGTGACTGAATCAGGTCCCAGAATTCCTTGGATACGAGAAAACGACCGGATAGCACGTTCATCATTTACTGTCTTTTCTCCCCAAAAACCCAACTGGCAGCCACTATCAGGGATTGTTTCGTTGACTACAAGACGCACCAAAGACAAAGATCCCGTAGGAGCTGTTTCTGACTTCCACCATCCCTCAAGCTGCCAACGAACTCTGTCGGTTATATCAATCGATGTGAACTGGCGTTCATGACGCCACAACCGACTAGAAATTTCACCATGTTCAGTTTCCACCTCAACCAAAATTCGAACACAAGCTAATCCTTCAACCGCTAGTTGGTGACAAATACGGTCAGCAAACGTCTTAGCGACAAAAACAGCTGCTTCGACATGGTCAGTGGGAGGGTCGATTTCGCTTTCCTCCGAGACAACGTTTGAAATGGGGTGCAGCGAAGAAGCTCTTCTGTCTATTCCTTGAGCTAGTTCTTTCGCCAATAAGCCCGGTTTCCCAAATCGGGCAAGTAATTCCTTATTCGGAAGAGACCTGATATTCCCAAGCGTTCTTAGACCTAGACGGCGAAATACATCGACAAGATCGTGAGCCTCAGATAAAGGTGACTCTTTGGTAAGCAAAACATCAACTGGAAATGACGCTAAAAATGCTGCGCTCTTTTCTGGTACAACAACTTGGATCTGAGAAGAGGATTCTGTCGTGGCCGCTAAAGCTGCAACAAAACGACTATCAGCCACTCCAATTTTTGGATAGATACAGGTAGGTAATTCATGTGTCTCGAACATGGCCGACAACACCGTTAACGTCCGTTCAAAGACAATCCGGGCGAGAGCTTGGTCGCCACCAAAGTACCGTGATGGCCCTCGCGTCGGAAAAGAACACCAACCACCAGTTGTAATTTCAATTCGGGGAGTTACCGATTCAAGTGCTTCAACAACAGAGCCGAACCTCTTCACACTGAGTTCTTCATCAGCAACAACGATTTGAAGGTTTGCACATAAATGCTGAGCTTCTCGACGTCGGATTCCCAAAGTGATTCCATAGTCAGAAGCAGCAGGTGTTATATCGACAATACGGTCACTCTCTACAACAACAGCGAGTTGGTCACAAGTAATGCCAGCAGCAACTAAACGCCAATGAGGAATAGCTAAAACCAACGTCCGAGTGTCTATAAATTTCACTCTTAATACTCAACTAACTGGCCCGACGCACTGGTTCATCTATTTCAAACAAACGTTCCGACAATCGCTGAGAAGGTCCAGATGGATTGGCAGATTCGCTTCTTGGGTCAAAAGCGTTCAAACGGCCCTCTCTATCAGGGAGCCATACAAGTTCTCTACGTAAATTGGAATCCGCGCCTCGACCTAGCCGTTCCACCTCTAATTTACGAGAGGCTAACCGCCCATGCCCCAACTCAATTCCTGTCCAGCTTGCTTGGGTAACTCGAAGACGAATGTCCGGGCGGAAATTACGAAAAGCAGCTTTTCCGACAACGATGACCGAAGCTCCGCTTTCCCGCATCCGCGCAACGATCTTGCGTCCATGATCGGAACGTAATTTGATATCTGGCCCAACCAGAATGAGGTCAACCCCTGCCGTTAAAGCATGTATAACAACCGCTGCTTGATCCCCGGGGTGGTCTATAAACGCCCACCTCGAAAGTTTAATTCCGAGGTCAGAAGCTGCTGAAGAACCGAAAGTTGGAAGACCTACAGCAGCTACCCATCCTCCAGAACGAGATACAGCAATAGTTAAAGCAGTAGCAAGGCTGACTGCTGCTACCCCCGTAACTTCGACCGTAGAGCCTTGTCTTATACCCCCATCAGCAAATAAGCCAACTAATTCATCGACTACCGGCAAAGTGCGCTTCTGAGCTAAAAGCACGGGAGAAGATATCTGCGATATATCGCTTAGAGAAAGAACCCCAACAGGTGCATTTTGCATCCTGCAACCTTAACCGAACATATGTTCGATTAAAACTCGGATTCGAGCTTGGTTTACTTATGTTTCGTAATGCGCGAATAAACCCGTGATGATCTCAACGATTCCTTCTGATGTGTACCCCTTAGCAAGGTCGACCGTTGCAACATTTCCATGAACATGCAGATACTCGACTCCCCCTCGAGCAAAAAGCCGAGCAGCAAGAACATCTGCAGGGTCTTCATCACTTAAAGCATCACTCTCACTGCGATAGTAACGATGACCCATCCCTGTTAATGGACGATTGGTTTCGAACCTAATTGTTCCTGGACTTGCAGGAGAAATTTTTTCAGCAACTCTTACTGGTTGACCCATGAGTAGGAAGAGTAGTCGTGTTACGGGCTAAGTTGAGAATATATTTGCTACTTCTGAACCGCTTTGGAGATGTTCAATGCCTGAGATAACCGAAGAACAATTCACTACCGAGGCCTCTGCCTTTCTAGAGGCCAACGTGTCGCGCAAAGCTGAACAGAAAGCTTTTGTTTGGGGAGAGGGGCCAGACAATGCAGCAATGTTCGAAGAAGTGGACCGAGAAAAAGAACAAGAAGACCTTGCTGCTGCTAAAGAGTGGCGCGCTAAGAAGTTTGACGCTGGCTTCGGTTGGATTTCAGGTCCTGCAGAAATTGGTGGCGGTGGACACCCTCGAAGGTTCGAACGTATTTGGACAAACCTAGAAAGCCAATACGAAGTTCCCGACAGCGGCTTTTTCGGCATCGGCTTAGGCATGGTCGCTCCAACCATTCTTGCTCATGGAAATCCTGAAGTAGTAGCTGACCTTCTACCCAAGATGTATCGCGCAGATCTCATTTCTTGCCAGTTGTTCTCAGAGCCAGGCGCTGGTTCTGACCTTGCCAGCCTGCAGATGCGCGCTGAACGTGACGGTGAGGAATGGATCTTAAATGGTCAGAAAGTCTGGACTTCAGGAGCTCACTACAGCGATGTAGGAGAAGTAATTGCTCGTTCCGATTTTGATCTGCCTAAACATCAGGGCCTCACCGGCTTTATGGTTGATATGCACGCACCAGGTGTAGAAGTCAAACCGCTACGTCAGATGACGGGAGGCACGAACTTCAATGAAGTTTTCTTTACCGATGTTCGAATTCCCGACAGTCATCGATTAGGGGATGTCAACCAAGGGTGGGGCGTAGCGCTGACAACTCTCATGAACGAACGGGCTTCAATCGGGTCGGGTAGCGGAGGCACTGGAGGGAGTTACACAAAGTTGAGTGCCATGCTGAAGCACTTTGAACTCAACGACGATGCTCTATGTCGCCAGCAACTTATGAATATCTTCACGTACGGCAAGGTTCTCGGGTGGTCGAACCAACGGACAATGGACGCCCTGAAAGCTGGGAAAACTCCTGGTCCCGAAATGTCGTTGTCAAAGATGGGGTTGACACGACAGATGCAAGCAACCTGCAACTTCGTCTCGGACGTTTTGGAGTCTCGCCTAATTGCCGACACTGGCGAATGGGGAACATTCTCATGGGCAGGGTATTTACTGGGTCATCCGGCGATGCGTATCGCTGGCGGTTCCGACGAGGTCATGAGAAACATCGTCGGCGAACGAGTATTAGGGCTACCTAAGGAGCCCGGTATCGATACGACAAGTCCATTTAGAGAAATAAGAGTGGGTACCCAAAGAACCGACTAACTGTTGGTGAAATAATCGGGCAAATATCTGGCTAGCTGTCTGCTGTAAAGATCCACGCTGCTCCGGGTACCTTAACTATTCCATCTTCCTGGTATGGCATTAGTGCAGCTTCCATAATGTCAATGACAGGTCCAGATTCCATCTCCGATTCTGAGTCGACGACCGCCTTAAATGGACTGAACTCGTAAGCGTGAAGCGCTGCAAGTCGGGGGTTAACTCCCCCTCCGATTTCAACTTCAGTTTCAAAATTTGTTATATCAACATTTGTCCAACCGGCCTGTTCCAGCATTTCCACAACCCACTTCGAATTAGCGAAAGAAAACGGGTCGGGAGCGTCTGGCGCACGAGGCGGTAAATCCAGCAACTTCATCGCTGCGCGGTTAGGGACCGTCATCCAGGGGTTCCGATCAGGTCCCTGCCAGCACACCATACTTAACCTCGCTTTTTCGGAAGTCGAACCTCTCAAGTTCCGAAACGCAGCTTCTGGGTCCGCGAAAAACATCACACCAAAGCGCGAAAAGATGACGTCATATGGACCTTGAGAGGGGAGCAACTGCGCGTCCCCCTCCACAAATTCAATTGCGCCTTTCCCTCGGCGCCGAGCAACCTCAAGAAGTTTCTCGCTTATATCGACTCCGACGACACTACCGTTGCCCACTCGTTCCTTTATTTGCAAGGTCGTATGACCACACCCGCAACCAACATCGAGAACATTCATTCCCGAGATATCCCCTAAGGCTTCGATCGCGGCTAAGCCAAAGACACCTAGTTGCAGATCCATCTGTACCTGCCGCTCCACCCACGCAAGACGTGTTCGCCAATAGTCGCGCTGCGCCTGGTTTGGTTTATTCATGCCGCAAACAAAGTTCCTTGGTCTACCTGGCCGCGCTCGTACCGCTCACAACTAGTCCAGATGAGATCGTCCATGAAAGCCCAGCTTTTTCGGTGTATCGGGCATGGTCCATAACCAGCTAGAGCCATTTGGTGTTGTGGCGCTGGGTAGCCTTTGTTGTTTTCGAACATGTAAGCAGGAAAATGGGTCGCAACCGTGGCCATGATCCGATCCCGCACAACTTTGGCCATGACTGAAGCAGCGGCAATCGAAAGGCATGTCTGATCACCTTTGATAATAGTTGTACTGGGTACCCAGTCAACGTAATTCCAGTTGCCATCAAGCAATACCCGATCAGGAGTCAGCGGTAGAGAATCAAGAGCCCTTTGAGTTGCAAGCCGTTGCGCATCTGACATTCCCAATTCATCACACTCGCGAGCACTAGCGTGACCCACCGACCAGCATCGTGCCCAATCATCGATTCGATCAAAGAGTCGTTCTCGCACTTTTCCCGTAAGCATCTTTGAATCTCGAACACCATTAACTCTTCCGGTTTGCGGCAGCACCACAGCACCTATGGTTAAGGGACCAGCCCAAGCACCTCGGCCAACTTCGTCGATTCCCACGACGACCGGCTCACCTAATTCCCAGTAACGCCGTTCTTCAGCCAAATTGGGCGGCTTACGATCAACCATAAGGGAACGCTAGTCGGCTCTCGCGTGGACGTCGGTGATACAGCTTCAGCTAAAGCTGCCTGACGATGGCGCATCAAAGTCAGAATTAAGAGCATCCGGTGTTTCGATTTCTTGACTAATAGGACTCAAAAGCTCTTCCCCTACACACCCTTTACCCCGAAATTCCGGATCAAGTCCTGGAATTCGAACGTTGAGGTCTTTAGGCCCATTTTCTACCTCCCACAACAAAGCGGGTCGGTCGGCGTGCCATCGAACAGCCCATGAAACACGCCCGTATCGCGAGGGCAAGCCATGAACTTCCACACCAGCTCCATCCCATTCTTTCGGCCACGCCGCCGCTAAGCGAAGCTCATCGCGAGAATCGTCCACTAGTAAACGTATGAACGTCCGAACGAACCACGCGCTTACCCGAAGGTCGTGTCCGGCACCAGCAATACCGTTTTTCGTCAGTGGATCCAACTCAGTCGGCCAGTTGAGAGTCGGCGAGGCGAGCGACGCTAGCCGGTCAAGTTGAGTCAAAGCCGTTTCGGGATTGATATTGAGTTGCTCGAAAGCCGATCTCGCTATTTCTAAAGCATTTATTGTTTCCCCGTCACAACTTTCGTCTGTGCTCGGTGGATCGCCGGCTGGAATTAATCCTTCTAGTTCACGAGACGCCTTTTCTGCGCCTACAGTTTCAAGAATCTGATGCGCAGCTAGCAGACCTTCTCGGGCAGTCGGATCGGGGTTAGCCAGAATCCATCTGGCACCATCAGCTGCGAATTCTGAGAGTGCCCGTGATAACGCCTTGTCCGGAGCTAAGGCTAACGCCCTTCCGGCACCAATAATGGTTGCCGATGTCACGTCTAAACCACCATGGTTAACCGCACCCATACGGTCCTGGCGCCTCGCCCTAGATATGAGCACTTCTCTAACTGCGCCTTCGTAGCCACATTCGGCAAGCCCGGTCAACACAGCCGCTTCATCGCTTGCATCATGCGATGGGCCTCCTAGAGCCGGGACTATCTCCTCACCCGCTATCGCCAGTAACAAGGATTGTCGTGATGCGTCAAAGACATCATTCAACTGCCCAGGAGGCAAAACAAAGCGGCTCGCGCTAACGGCATGCTGACCCCACCCACGTGCTACCTGTGAAGCGTCTGGCAATTTGGCAGTTATCTCAGCCCTGTGGGAGGGCTCTAACGGAATCACACAGCGAACAGTTGCACCATGGACCAACGGCATGATCAACGCGGCGCTCGCCGTTCCTTGTTCACAACTCACCGAATTAGAATCTTCTCCGACCTCGTCGAGCACCTGAGCTGGATCTAAACCTGAGCTACCTACAACTAGCCGGCCAGGACTCCGTCCACAGAGGAGCCCAATTCGACCGTTCACATATAGCGCCTTCTCCTTGAGCTCTATCTTTTCGATGCGACCGCCGCCCAGATGATCATATGGACGAACCGCCCAAGCGAGAGCTACCGGCCGAGTCGCCTGATTCTCAACCTCAACTATTAGATATTCCGAATCGCTACGAGCCGCATAAGCACGATGGACAATATCGCCACCCGCTGCTCTCAGCACAGTCTCAACTACTGGCGCGCCACCAACTAAACGTTGTCGAACCGCAGCGTGCTCTGAAGGGAAAATCCACTCATCATCTACACGAAGCCACCAGTCAAGCGACCAAGCAGCCGGCTCAGTTGTTATGAGACCCCGTCTATCTAAGACTATTCGTCGGGAACTTTCTAGGTTCCCCAACAGCGTCCATGACCGAGCGACATTGTTGGTTCTTGGTTTATCACCAACGGTTGCTTTATTTTGCTCTTTCCAACGGTGGAGCCACCAAGGTTGAATCCAGTCTGTTGGCGGCAAAAACCGACTTTTCTGGGGTGTGGTGGAGCTTGACAGGCGATGAAAAAATTTCATGGTTGTTCCCAGCGTAGGGCCCCTAACCCTTGAGACCGACGCGGAAATTCGACGTACCGATAAGTCGTTCATATAAGACCAATAGAATTATCTTTGATGGCAACGCTCGACGCTCTGAACAAGAAGACAATTGCAGTGCTCGTGCCGATTAAGGACTTCCGGCATGCCAAAAACCGGCTCAGTAATCGACTTGAAGCTTCTGAGCGGGAATCGCTAGCCCGAACCATGGCTAGGCAGGTCTTAGAAGCGGCAGAAGGCTTTTCTTTATACGTCGTTTGTGACAGCAACGAGGTTGCTACCTGGGCAAAATCAGCAGGCGCAGGGGTGATTTTAGTTACACAACCCGGCCTAAATGTTGCCGTGACCGAAGCTATGTCACGGATAGCAGATGAATTCAGTCATACGATCATCGTCCATGCTGACCTCCCGCACGCGAAGTCATTAGATGGAATAGCAAGACCCAATACCGTATCTATAGTTCCTGATCGTCATGGCCGAGGGACTAACGTTCTGAGCCTCCCTACTGGCACTCCATTCAAGTTTCATTACGGAGATGGTTCTCTATTCAGTCATATGAACGAGGCTATGCATCAGGGATTGGATCTAAAGGTTCTACAGATTCCTGAGCTGCAATGGGACGTAGACACTCCCGAAGACCTTGATGGAATTGCCAACCCTCCGAATACGGAATTCCAGAAGTGAAACACTCATTTTCAACGCCGCAATCTGTTCTGGTTATTATCGCCCACCCAGATGACGCCGAATTTCAGTGCGGAGCCACATTGGCTAAGTGGTCTGCAGGCGGAACTGTTGTCCATCACTTGGTTTGCACAGATGGATCAAAGGGCACGTGGGATCCTCATGCCGATCAAGTCGCTCTAGTAGCAACCCGAAAAGCTGAGCAAAACGCTGCGGCTCGAAGATTGGATTCCGGAGGCTCGGTAACTTTTTTGGATCAGATAGATGGAGAGCTGCAAAGTGATCTTGCGATGCGGTCAAAAGTTGCAAAAGTTATACGGCAACTACGTCCGCAAATAATCCTTGGGCATGACCCTTGGCGAAGATACCGACTCCACCCAGATCATCGGCATGCGGGAATACTCGCCGTAGAAGGAATCGTGGCAGCAAGAGATCCTTTCTTCTTCCCTGAACATGGCCTAGAGCCACATCGACCGGACGCATTACTGCTGTTCGAAGCTGAAGAGCCTGACCACGCCGAAGATGTAACGGGTTGGGAATCGGCTAAATCCGCTGCACTGTTAGAGCACAAAAGTCAGTTCGAAACAACCCACGGAATTCAAGACCCAACCAACCCTGAAGAGATCAAAGCATTCGAGAGTCGAATCCGAGCTCAACTCGAGCGCCTTGCCGAGCCCTTCGGCCTTAATTCTGCTGAAGTATTTAAAGCAATTATCGACCTCTAAGTAACCATCCATCATTTGAAGGTGTTGCAAAACACGAAAAGTGAGCCGGGGGTCGCCCGACTCACTTTCGTTTAAATTTCAGCCGAGGCTATGCCTCAACCGTTCATTCGATCCTTAAGTGCTTTCGCAGCTGTAAATTTCACGCTACTGCTTGCTGCTATTTGAATAGTCGCACCCGTTTGCGGGTTACGGCCCTGTCGAGCAGCACGGTCCGAGCGTGAGAATTTGCCCACGCCGGGCCAAGCAACGGCATCGCCAGCCTTAGCAGCACTCTCAACGCATCCGAAGAACGCTTCAATCACCGCCTCGGCATCCGCCTTAGTGCAGCCAGCACTACCAGCTACAGCGGAAAGCACGTCGGATTTGGACATATTGGCCATGTGAGTCTCCTCATTACCGGACATACGCGCGCCAGACGCGAATGTCATCGGTGTTATTTGACCCTTGTTCGGCCCTCAGGTCAAGCATTTCCGGGCTTTTAAGGCTTCAAGGTCCAAACATGCGGCCGGGTGACACACACAACTATCTTTAGATCCAATGGGTATTGCATCTGAACACGGTCTCCCCGCCAGGCGAACAGATGTCTGAATTAGAACTTTGTTTGGTTGCCGCAGCAGCCCTTTTGGGTTCGGCAATCACAGCTGTTGCAGGTCTAGGTGGCGGCATCTTACTTCTGTCAGTTCTACTTCAATTCCTCGACCCGCTCGAGGCAATCCCAATTCACGCGGTAATTCAACTTGTCTCCAATTCTTCACGAGCTCTCATTTTGCGAGAGGACGTCGACTGGGCGGTCGTTAAACATTTCTCTTTGTTATTGCTCCCTGCCGGTTTCGCTGGCCTCCTTGTCGCCGGAACATTTCCAGTCGCCGTTGGCAGAATATTTATTGCCACATTTGCCCTTTTGCTTGTTTGGTGGCCCCAAGGCCTAAAAAGACTCATCTTCTTCGTGGGTACCGGTCGTCGGACCTTCATCTCCCTTGGAGCGGTTGCTGGGTTTCTCAACATACCCTTCGGTGTTACCGGACCTGCTATTGCACCGGTATTCAAAGCCGAGTTACCTGTCCGAACTGCAATGGTTGCGACCTTTGCCATGGCTCAAACCCTGGGACACTTGGCGAAGATCATTCTCTTTGCCGGCAATGGTTTCGCGTATTGGAACCAGTTAAAGCTATTAACTATTGGGATCGCCGCCGTTCTCGTAGGGACTTGGTTAGGTACCCGCATGCTGCAAAAACTGAGTGAAGTTGTATTCAGTCACCTATTCCGTTTCGCTCTGACCAGCATCTCTCTACGCGTCATTATTTCTTCAGTGCTTGATTAAACGCTCGGCTGCGAAGCTTCTCTAAATAGAGGCGAGAACTGAATTTGGGCCCCAATGAGATCGACCGGTAAGTCATTCTCCGTGTACACATGCAAGTGGGTGTATACATCTACTTCGATCTTCATTAGATCGATCCAAGCCAGCACTGCGTCACCCCACCGTTCGTCAAGAAGAGCTTGCTTAATCTGTTCAGTTTCACCTGGGCTAAGAACATCCGCCGAGGTCCGAGCAACTAGTTCAGTAGCAAGCAAACGATGTAATACATCCACATCCTCAGCAAGAAAAACTTGTGGCGGCTCCGACCTCACAACGGCATAAGCAACTCCAGGCATTAGCTCAAACCAGACGTAATTTCTTTAGCTCTCCAAAAACCAGGTAGAGGCTCGTTCATTCCACCATTGGCGTATCTGGCTAGACGTTCCACAGCCTCTTCATCAAACATTGGTATGGCATCAAAGACCGTATAAGGGCCTACCGCCCTCAGAGCCTTATCCCCTTCGCTTCCTGGCCTGGGCAAGTGAGCCGTAAGGACCAAAATCCTGGCCTGGGCATCATGGGCTTTCAGAACCGAAGCTCGCCCAAGAGTCTTCCAAACAGTATCAATCCGCAACAGCCCAGGTCTCACCGTGGTGAAGGCCCCAGAAACATCCACCCACCATTCATCGCCCGCAGCGTCTTCGACCTTAAAGTTGTACTGAACTCCAGCACGAGGCACCTTCACGTCTTTTTGTAACAGCGCAAAGCCACTTCTCTCCAAAAGATCGATAGCTATATCTTGAGCCTTTTTCCCTTCCTGAGTTGCGCGCCGCTGAAAGTCTTCAGACGCTATTTCAGCGTCTGTTACTTCGGCTAACGCCTCAGCAATCTCCGGCAAAGGAGGCTGTTCACCGGGCGGCTGTCGATGCGCCCAAACCCTTGCTTTAGCTGCATTAATTCGCTCGCGAGCAACCTCAACATAATTTGGATCTAGGTCGTACCCAATTCCTCGTCGATCAGTGAGGGCCGCAGCAACAAGCGTCGACCCCGAACCCATGAAAGGATCCAAAACCACGTCCCCTTCGAAGGTATAAAGATCGATTAGACGACGAGGAAGTTCTACAGGAAAAGGTGCAGGATGCCGAACTCGTCGCGCGCTTTCGGCATGCATATCCCACACATCAAGGGTCGCTTCCATAAATTCGTCAGTCGGCAATGTGCTTCTATGAGGAAGGCCTAATTCGGCTCGTGCCGCAGGTGACTTGGCTCTGTCGAAGCGGCCTTTGCTGGCGACGATTATCCGCTCAGTCGTATCTCGCAACGCCGGATTTGCAGCGCTCCTAAAGGAGCCCCAAGCACATGAACCACTGCTGCCACGGCTTTTTTGCCAAATAATTTCACCACGGAGAAGCAGCCCTAAATCTTCCAGAATACGAATGACGTCAGCCGACAAACTTCGATAGGGCTTACGTCCAAGGTTTGCAACGTTGACCGCTATGCGGCCGCCGGGTTCCATAACTCGGACACATTCAGCAAATACCGAATCAAGCATGCCCAGATACTCGAAATAAGTGGTGGGGACTCGCTCATCAGCATCGGCGGCAATGGAATCCTCGTATTCCTTACCAACAAAATAAGGAGGCGAAGTTACTACCAAGGCGACACTGGAATCCGGGAGGTGATGCATATCTCGAGAGTCACCTGCTAAGCATCCATCTCCTAAATCCGGGATTGAATTAACCGTTTCGTCACTAGAGAGGTCTGGAGGACTAAAACGAGAATAGAAAGCAGAAGAGTCGTGCCCTTCACGCCGAGACACTCCAAACGAAGAAGTTGAAGTGCGTTGTCTACTCTCTGTCACCACAAACGCTCCCTAAATACATTCGCAACCGCCGGTGAACCACGCCACCTATAAGTCTTGTCGGCGAGTGTACGGGGATGATGGGACACTGAGAAGTAACTATCGACTAGCTCAGAATCAGCCAACTTCTTTCATAGCCAACTCACGAAGTCGTACCTTTTGGATTTTTGACCCGTTAGCACTGGGAGTTACCGGGAATTCATCAAGCTGGAGAATTCTCATGGGCACCTTGTAGGCCGCCAAAGAGCTGCGGCATTTCTGTCTCAGCTCATCTTCGTTTATCGGTTCTTTACTAATAACAAATGCCACTGGTTTGGTCCCGCCAGGCAAGTCAATCCCTACAACCTGTACCGCCTCGACGCTTAGGTCTTCCAAAAGACAGTCCTCTATCTCAGCCGGATTCACTAGAAAACCGCCCAATCGAAGAACATCTCCAAGGCGGGCCAAATACTCAAAAGTCTGACTGTCTTCAAGTCTCGCTAAATCTCCCGTGCGGAACCAACCATCTAAAAAATGGGCTTCGGTCAGCGCTCTGTCGATTTCAGTTCCTCCATCCGCTAAGTACCCCGCGAACAGCGAAGGTCCCTTGAGCAGCAACTCCCCTTCTTTCCCTTCCGGAACATCATCCCCCGTGCTCGGATCAATAACCCGAGCTGCCGCTCGACTGGAAACTAACGTACCGCCAGGCACTGATGACCGATCTTTGTTATGCACATCGCGGTGGGAATAGACAGCGTGTACTTCACTCATGCCGTACAACCCAATCGCGTCAACGCCTACCTGAGACGCCGCTTCCACTACCCCTTCCAACGCGTTGTCGAACCGGGCGTAACCCACGGCGCTTAACGAGCTCAAATCACGGCCAGATTCGACAATCCGTAGCAACATCTCATCAGAGCCATGAAAGGTTGTCACGCCATAGCTCTCTATAGCTAACGCAGCTTTTGAAGCGTTAAAGACCGGCATCGTAACGAGCTCTGAGCCCGCCCCCATAGCGCCCAACAACATTGTGTAACCAAAAACTCCGCAAAGCGGTACGGCAGCTAATACTGAGTGACCAAACCATCTTTCTAAGTCAAGCGCATGCTCGGCCGGCGACCGCTGATGGTGCAAGACGAGCTTAGGAGCACTAGTTGTGCCAGACGTTGTAAAGACGATCCACGGTAACGATGGACTAGCCCGGTCTACATCCGAAGGGCTACTTCTGAGTAGTTCGTCCCAATGGATGGTCGGCCATGGTCCCTTGATAGTTCCTCCAAGGCTTACTACGGCCTCTATGCCTAACTGCTTTGGATCGATACGCGCCAGAATTCCTGAAAAATCTATTCCCAAAAAAGATGGGTCAACGACTAATAGTCGGGCGCCCGATCTTCCTACGATGTCTTCTACCTCGGCGCTTCGAAATCTGGTATTTACAGAGACAATCACAATTCCTAACCGAGCAGCCGCCCATAGCAGTTCGATGTACGGAACTCCATTCGGAAGCCAAACTGCAACCCGGTCTCCCCGCTGAATCCCCCATTTCTCAAGGCCGCCACAAATCCGGTCTACCTCCTCTCCGATCTGCTGAGAAGAGATTTCTTGGTCCCCGTCTTCATGACACACAATGACTCGGCTAATCCGAGAAAACAGGTCGGGGAGGCTCAATCGGTCGAGATTCTGAGTATCCATCTATCCAAGACTAGAAGACCCGGGTACGGTGACAAAGTGCGCTTAGTGACATGGAACCTGTGGTGGCGATTTGGAGAGTGGGAATCTCGACAACCCGTAATTTTGGAAACGTTAGAAAGACTGAAACCGGATGTCGTCTGCCTTCAAGAAGTCTGGAGTTCCGAGAGCGGAATCGACCAAGCGCAGAAGCTCGCGCAAGCGCTAGAGATGACCTACGTTAGAACACCCGAAAGATGGTGGAATGGCCACTCTTTCGGAAACGCAATTTTGAGTAGGGACCTCATTACTTCGAGTAACTCCGTGCAACTTCCCCCAATAGATGGGCCTGGCACACGTTGGGCTTTGACCGCAATCATCGAACGAGACGAACTTCGCATACCGGTGATCTGCACACACTTGGATTACCGGTTTGACCAGAGCCAACGGAGGCAAGAGCAAGTAAGAACGCTTTTGGACTTAGTGCATTCTGAACATAACCCCGAAGGCCATCCAGTGATTCTGGCTGGCGACTTCAACGCGACACCGAATTCGGTTGAAATCCAAATGATCACTGGAGAAGCCCCGACTCCCATTGAGGGTTTAGCAATGACCGATGCCTGGCCTCAATGTAACGACACACCAGGCTGGACCTGGGATAAAAGAAACCCATATTTAGCCAACGCAACCTGGCCCCAACGCAGACTCGACTATGTCTTTGTCTCTTGGCCACGCCCCGCCCCATTGGGAAATATCAAATCAGCACAATTAGGAGGATCGGAACCGATTAACGGAGTGACCGCCTCCGACCATTGGGCGGTAGTCGTCGATTTAGTTGATAGTCCTTCGGACTAACTCAGCTAGGTGGCCGAGACCATTTCATTCCGTCGTAAGCTCGCACCACCTTGCCCGGAACGCCTGCAATAACCGAGTGTGAAGCAAACTCTCCTCGCACTACCGAATTCGCTGCAATAACGCAGTTACTGCCTATGCGAGCTCCGGGTAACACAACAGCTCCGGACCCAATCCAGCTTCCATCACCTATTACCACCGGATCATCTTGAGGATCTTGGATTCCTATTGGGACGTCAGGGTCTTCGTAACCATGGTTTTGGTCGGTTATGTAGACGTTCATGCCAGTAAAGACATCGTCACCAATGTCGATACGGTAATGGCCGACGATAGAGCTTCCACGACCTATCAAACATCTATTACCAATCACTACCACGGGGTCAGTAAGCATTTCTTGACCGGGCACCATCCCCGCTGACAAAGTCACGTCAGAAGCAATCATTGTGTCTTCCCCAATGCTTATCCAACGTTCTCCATACATGTTTCCGGTAGGCCATGCGATTATCGAACCGCTCCCGAAATGCTTGTATCGACGGGCGGCATAATCATTCGGGCCAATCGATGCGGTCTGGTTAACCAATCTAGAAACGCTTCGAATCGTTGCACCCACAACGGCACGACATCGAGAACGGAGTTGGAACATTAACCGACCTTAATCTTCCGTCAGGAGGTTTCGTAACGGCTGAGTAAACGTTGAGCAGCAAGCGACGCTACGTTACTGAACAGGCTTGGACCCACAACACGTGCATCTGGACCGAGTCTCAACATCAGCCGTTCAAGAAAAATAGTGCTCGAAACTGGTATTTCAACTATCAGATTACTGCCAGCGTCTTTGACTGACGCTTGCAAAGGCTCAATCATCCAACGTGAGGTGCGTGGCATTTCGATGGTGACGGTTGGTGCTTCTTCTCCACCCGTGAACGCTTCGTTTCCTGGATCAGATCGAGTATGTGTTTCTCCAATCAATTCCGCACCTTCAATGCGGTCAATGCGGAAAGTTCGATGATCACCACGAAGCCGGCAGTGCGCTCGCAAATACCAATCTCCAGACACGTTGACGGTTTCATAAGGTTCTACCGTTCGGGTCGATACCTCATCTGTCCACCGGGCGTAATAGTCGATCTGAATGCACTCCCGATTTCTTGTGGCTTGTTCAACGATCTTCAAAAATTCAGGGTCTTCCATATCTATTGCGACAGTAGATCCGACACCCAATGCCTCTTCAAGCTTCCGCACTCCGGTTTTAAGAGCATCGACATCAGTTCCGGGCAGCCCTAAAGCAGCATTCGCAGCAGCCAGCAAGCCAAGGGCTTCATTTCGTTCCAGCCTACGAGGTCGGCCAAACAGTGGATTTAGGTCGAAAAAAATTTCGCCCTCATCGTCAACGACGACACCTAGATTGTGGAATTCTCCATTTACTTCAACTTCTATCCCTTGGAGCGGGTACAACTCACTGTATGCGTCATCAGGATCAATCCCGAAGTGCTCAGCAACCTCCGTTACGCTGACGGGTTGGTGTTCGTACGCCCAAAGCATCATCGACAACTGCAAAGCCAAGCGGGCATCGTTCGTTCGTCGTTTTCTCATTTGGAATTCACCAGCGCCCTTAGCCAAGCAATAGTGTCCGCCACCATCTCCGGAGGGCCCAAAACAACGGCGTGGTCCCCCATACCCAAGAGCCAGGACCGAAAGGCCGCCGGACTACGAACATCAACTTGAATAACGATTGACCCATCTTGATGCCGTTCAATTACTCCCCCCCGGTCGCGTTCGACATGCTTGGCTAGCAACGCGTCGATCTGTACTTGGGCCAAGAGACCACTTTCGGACCCATGCAGTAGCGGATCTTGCGCCATTGCTTCAGCGGGCTTGGGAGCAGGATGGTTACCGGCTGAACCGCTCTCGCCAATGCTCACCGAACTCTGGAACCGATCCACTTTAAAGTTCTTGGCGATTCCATCCTCGTGTCCATGCACATACCAGCTTCCTTGACGCCAAAACACCAGAAGTGGTTCAACCTCGCGGTTCTGTTCCCCGTACACAAACCTGATCAGGCAATTTCGATCAACAGCATCATGCAGCACCAGAAGCTCATCTGGCGCGCTTAGCTGGGCTCTCAATGGTGGCGCCGAGGGTATTGTTCCCGAACCGAGTTTCGCCAAGGCATCTATCTCCCACGCTGCGTCAAACTGCACCATTGACGCTGCCATCTCAATAGCCACACTTTCGCTATCAGAAAGATCGATATTTAAGAAGACATCGGCGTCACGGATCGCATAGCGAGTCCCACCAGCAGACTCGTCGTTGCCCCCAATATTTTCAGTATGTATCGAGATGCCACATTCGCGAAGATCTTTTTTATCGCGCTCAAAGGTCTTCTTCGAGCTCGAACCCGCATCCAGATACAGGTTTGTATCGCGAACTATTTCAGTCCAGCTCACAGGAGCTGGGCAGGCCCTCAAATACATGAGTAACTTCCATATGCGTTCGTTCTTATCCACTCCACACGACTCTAGATTCCAACAAGAGTGGATTGTTCGATCCATAGAAGCCCTAACCTGCAGTTGTGGGTGATGACCTAATTCCTCCAAACCCTGTAAATTCTGCCGATCATGGCTTAAGCCCTGCGTATCGGCGCGAAACAACGGATCGTTTACAGACTGAACATCTCGATGTCCTAGTAATCGGAGGTGGCGTCACTGGCATAGGTTGCGCACTGGACGCTGCCAGCAGAGGCCTAAGGGTCGCTGTCGTTGAACAACGAGATCTAGCTTCCGGGACCTCGAGCCGCTCAAGCAAGCTGATCCACGGGGGCTTGCGGTATCTGCAACAATTCAAGTTTGGTCTCGTCAAAGAAGCCCTGTCCGAGAGAAATCTCTTAATCTCTCAAATCGCCCCTCATCTAGTCAATCAAGTCAACTTTCTATACCCATTGAGAAAACGTGGAGAACGACTATATGCGGGTTTAGGAATCGGCCTGTACGACCTCTTGGCATTTGGCGCAGGAAATCGTCTGCCTCGACACAGACATTTGAGTCGAAAAAAACTACAAGTTCACGCCCCTTCCCTATCTCCTCATATACACAGGGGCGCAATCAGGTTTTCCGATGCCTCGGTAGACGACGCCCGCTATGTGATTTCTGCTGCTCGTACCGCTGCCCAATTCGGCGCAATGATTGTGACCTCCATGAAGGTCACAAACCTGACCATTGGTAACGGTCGCGTGAATGGCGCCGAAGTCAAATGTCTCGAAACCGGCCGTGAGTTCCACATTTCAAGCACGACAGTGGTAAACGCCACTGGGGTCTGGAGCGACGATATCGAACAGTTCGCAGGTGCAAACAGGCCCAGAGTTCGAGCGTCCAAGGGTATTCATTTGGTAATCCCACGAGATCGAATCGATATTGCATCCGGGTTAATTCTTCGTACCCCTGACAGTGTTCTCTTCGTCATTCCATCAGACAAACATTGGATAATAGGAACTACCGATTCTGACTGGCAGCTCGATCGAGCACACCCAGCTGCCACCAAGAGAGACATTGACTACTTACTTACGACTTTGAATCAGATACTGAAAAGTCCGATAACAACCGACGACGTAGTCGGCGTCTATGTCGGTCTTCGACCTCTTCTCACCGGTGACGAAGAGAAAACCACAAAACTCAGCCGTGAGCACGCCGTTACTACTTCAAGAGAAGGCCTCGTTTCTATTTCAGGCGGCAAGTACACCACTTACAGAGTTATGGCACGGGACACCATCGATGCGGTAGGCGTCGATCAGAGTCGCCGTATTCCAAAATCATCAACAGCCAAAATTTCCTTGATCGGAGCTCACGAATACGAGGAGACCTTAAGGAATGCAGAAGACATTTCGGAGAGTTATGGGGTCCCCATAGCCACCGTGAACCATTTAATTTCTCGACACGGTGACCGAATCGAAGAAGTGCTCGATTTGATCACCGCTGATGAGTCGCTGAAAGAGTTGATAGACAACGATCTCCCCTATCTTCGTGCTGAGGTCGTTCACTCTGTGCGGTTCGAGGCTGCTTTACATCTGGAAGATGTACTCACAAGAAGAACTAAGATTTCGATCGAAAGTTGGCATCGCGGTACGGAGTCCGCTCTTGCGGTTGCGCAATTAATGGCGAATGAGTTGGGGTGGGATCAATCTCGCATTCGCAGAGAAGTCGATCATTACATTGAGCGTGTGAAGTCAGAACGGTCAAGTAACGCTCAAGTTGACGACAGGGAAGCCGACGCCTCCCGAATCGCGGCGGGAGACGTGCGGGAAAGTTTTGCCTAGATTTCGAAGTTCTCTAACAATCGATGTTTCTGAACTTTTCCTAACGCGTTTCTCGGCAGAGCTTCCAACCTATGGGTTCTTCTAGGCCGCTTGTAATGAGCAAGTCGCTCACCCACAAAACTCTTGATCTCTTCAGCATCAACTTCTCGTTCCGCTACCACGAAAGCAACTACTACTTCACCCCACTCATTGTCCGGAACTCCAACCACCGCACATTCTTGGATTGGCTCATATTCTGAGAGCACATCCTCTACTTCTCGTGGATAAACGTTGAATCCACCTGAAATAATCAGTTCCTTTGCTCGGCCAACAATTGAGAGATAGCCATCCTGGTCCAAGGCACCAAGATCGCCAGTGCGGAACCAGCCGTCAACGAACGCATCAAGGTTCTCATCCGGCCGTTCCCAGTACCCTGAAAACACATTAGGACCCCTAACCTGAATTTCAGCTGGCTCTCCTTGAAGACGAATCTCGACTCCGGGCAACGGAAATCCGACTGATCCCGGTCGTCGCTCCCCTTCATAGGGATTCGAAACCAACATCGCTGTTTCCGTCATGCCATATCGTTCAAGAACACGTTGTCCCGTTATTTGAAAAATCTTGTGATGCAATTCAGCAGCCAGTGGAGCTGAACCCGAAACACACAAGCGAAGGTTCTGCAGCTCATCTGCCCTCGCCGATTCAAGCAATCTTCCGTACATCGTTGGCACGCCAAAAAACATTGTGGCATCAAATTTTTGCACCGAATCGAGCACTCGCCCCACTTCAAATTCTGGCAACAAAACTGCTTTTGCTCCAACTGTTAAAGTGCCATGCAAACCCACTCCTAGCCCATGCATATGGAAGAGCGGCAGAGCGAGTATCAACGTGTCGTTCACGGTCCAACGCCAGGCCACCTCCAAGCCACGGATAGAAGACAGCAAGTTCCCATGCGATAGCACTGCGCCTTTAGGGCGGCCGGTTGTTCCCGATGTATAACCAATCAACGCTGGCGTGTGCGGTTGGGCTTGATCCAATTGAAGGCTAGGTCCGGCGTCCAACTCGACCGCCGGCGATGTAATAACAACATTTGGGTCAGATGCACGGATCCAATCGGTCCATTCAAGTTGTTCGACAATCGCAACTTTAGGCCTCGCATCTGTGACCACATGCGCTACTTCTTCAGCTCTGTACGCCCCATTAGTAGGCATGACTACAGCGCCTAATCTGAGAATCGCAACGTGAGCGGCAACCAGCTCTACAGAACTCGAAGCACTAAGCAACACACGGTCACCTGGTTCGACCCCAGCATGTGCAAGCTTTCGGGCAATAGTATCCGACTGATCTAAAAGGTCTTCCCCGGTAATCCAACCTTGGACTGGGTCGTGAATCACGTCTGCTTGAGGATCTTCTCGCCACCTGGCAACCCAAGTTGACGAAATCGAGCCCCCAGCGAGCAAGTCGAGCTCAGCAGGTTTTAACTCGCTTGGAAGATGCCGGTGCCATGAACTCATATTTCTGAACTTCTTTACTCAACTAGGCCAGTGACCCTAGCGTTTTCTTGACAACGCGTGACCTATCCAAGTTATGACGTCAATAATCAGACATATGGGAAGTTAGAAGGGAATGGCATCCCCAACGGGATTTGAACCCGTGCCGCCACCTTGAGAGGGTGGTGTCCTAGGCCGCTAGACGATGGGGACTGGTCGGGGGCTTTGACCCCCGATCGAAGGGCCAGCATAGCGATCTCGGCTTGTGACGACACTCAGTTCGCTCCTCTTGATTAGGAGGATCGGTCTTTTCGTCGAATCCCTGCAAGACCGCGAGGGAAAAGGAAGGTCAAAAGGATCAAGCCGAAACCAAACACAAAGGCCGATTCATCTAAGAGGCTGAGGAACTCTCCTATGGGGCCTAGACCATCAAAATCAGCAGCAAAATCACCGGCTTTCCCAACTACGGTTCGAGCTACCACCCCAAGCACAGAGCCCCATATAGTCCCTAACCCACCGACGACAGCTGAGGCATAGATAATCAATGATTCTTGGGCTGGGAATTTGTCTTGCGAGACAAAGGGAACCAAGAGAACCTGAAGTGCACCGCATAGGCCCGCTAATCCCGCACTCAAAGCAAATGTAGTGACGCGAGCTCCGACCAGATCGATGCCGTAAACGGCGGCGGCTGTATCATTGTCTCTGAGCGCTCTCATTGACCGCCCGAAGCGACTATTGACGACGTTCCAAGTCGCCCATAAAGCTAAAAGAACGACTAGAACACAGAATAGGTACCTGTATACGGACGAAGCCATACGACTATCGCCAGGCCACCATCCCGGAGCATCGAAACGGGCCTCAATTGACCGACCGCTTACTCCTCCAGTTATTGAAGGAAACCTTTTGCTCAGAGGTCGAAATACGATTGCCAGCCCCAAAGTAACCAGAGCCAGGTGGATACCTTTAATTCTGAGTGCTGGAAGGCCAACTAAAGCACCAGAAACGCCTGCTGTAGCTGCTCCGAGGACGATTGCGACTATCCATGGGAGTGATAAGTCGGAAACGTAATAGCCCGTTGCAAACGCCCCAACGCCGACGAAAACACCGTGTCCGAGGCTGATCATCCCTCCATATCCCGTCGCTACATTGACCCCTAAAACGGCTACAACGCTGACAATGATCTGACTTGCCTGTCTCAAACCAGTCGTCGAGGTTACAAAAGGGATTACGACCAAGACCAAACCAAGCGCTACTATCCCCAAAACACTGAGCCGACTAACAGGTCGTTCCGTCGTAGGCATCATACGCGCTCTATCCGCTTTGTTCCGTATAGGCCCGCTGGACGGATCAACAGAATAACAACCATCGCCAAAAGAGCGGGCAGCACGCTAAGTTCAAAGCCGATAAACGGGACGTACGCCGGTATCAAGGTTTGACTCATGCCGATTATCAGACCACCGACTAGTGCTCCCTTCGGTGAATCCAGTCCGCCAAGGGTGGCTGCGGCGAACGCGTAAACAAGAACTCGCAGCATCATGCTTGGTTCGAGCAATACTGAATTGGCGCTGAGACATGCAGCCAAAGCGCCGAATCCAGATGCGAGCGCCCATCCATACATCAACGTCGGGCCTACTCGAACGCCGACGAGTTCAGCATTGGAAGGGCTAATCGAAACCGCCCTGAAGGCAAGACCCGTTCGGGTGTGACGTAATAACAAAACGAGTAGGACCAGCACCGACAACAATATCGCCCACACTCCCACCGTCGAATAGCGAAGCCGAGCACCAAGAATCATGAAATGCTGACCTGCACCAGTAGGGAATATCGACGGAAAGAACCGCGGGCCAGTCCCCCACCATTGGGCCATCAAGGAGTTGGTCGCCAATAACAACCCAATAGTTATGTTCACTAATGCTAAATCTGATGCCCCTCCAAGGGGCCTAATGAGGGCGCGTTCCGTCGCAGCGCCCGCCAACATTCCGCATATAACAGCGCCTGTAATAGCCAATGGAATAGAAAAGGGAACTCCGGGAATAAGTCCTGCAAGACCTCCTCCCGTTAATCGGGGTTGAGGGCCTGATAGAAAAACAAAGGCGATATAAGCGGTGAAAGTAGCCATCTCACCTTGAGCAAAGTTCAACAGGCCAGTCGCTCGAAAGATGATGACAAGCGCTAACGCGAGGGACGAGTAGATAGCGCTGTTAAACAACGCATCAAAAATTCGCTGGAGTAGAAGAACGTAATCCATGACAAAGGCAATCTGACAGTAGCAAGGACTCTCGACTGGAGTCGCGCTTCGGGGGTGGCTGTTAGCCACCCCCGAATACGATTGTTATTAGGTACTACCCCGTCAGTAGTTCAGGATGAACCGCTGAAGTGCGTACACAATCACGAATAGCGTGCCAGCGGCACCCAAGAGGCGAGCCATATTGGCCGGACCTTGGACCGAATCTGGGCGATTCCCTGCGGCGTGAGCCTTGAGTTCGTTAGAACCTACCAGCATGGCCACTGGCGCCATAAGAATGGTCATTCGCAATCCGAACGCAAGAACCCCAACAATTAAGTTGTTAACTCCCATAAGGAGCCAACCAACGGCCAGAAGAACAGGAGGAACAACCGCTAACTTCACAGCGGCATCAGCTCTTGTGGACTCCATGCCTGGATCGAAGTTCGAAAGTGGTTCGATCGGTTCGCCTGCCGGGGTTAACGGCACAACCTTAATCAGCTTGCTCTGAACCATACGTGCTAACGAGACGATGCCGCCCGGAGCGAAGAATGTGAACAGAATAAGAATAAGACCGAAGATCGCCTTGGCCAGCGGGCCATCGCCGTTGAGGGTGTAAAGACCAAGAGGAATTGAAATTCTCTTTGTAAGGTCATTTACCCATACGACGAAGAGGCCACCAACTAGGGACCCCTGGATCGTTCCGACCCCTCCGAGGACCAGACCAATAATAAGGTCGATCGCAAGAAGGAAAGTGAAGTCTTGACCGGCTACGAAACCTTTGTCCAGACACCACATCAAACCTGCAAGCGAACCTAGCGACGCACTGATCGCAAAGTTCATGGTCTTAGCAACCGGAAGGTTGACACCGTAAACCGCCGCACCAGCTTCGTTATCACGGATCGCAAGCACTGCTCGTCCGGGTCGGCTGCGAAGATAGTTAGTTATCACCAACAGAGTGATACCTACCATCAAGATGATGATCCAGTAACGGTAGGCAGAACCACCTCGGGCACCATCAACGCCTGGCAACCATTCAAGGTAACCAGGTGCAACGACTTCCTCGGAGACTCCCTTTCCGTTGGGACCACCGGTTCGAGCGGCAATACCTAGCTCATCAATGTTCACCAAAGTCGGGAACACCGCTGCCTGAGCAATGGTAACTAAGGCTAGATATAGGCCTTTCACTCTCAAAGCAGGAAGGCCAATAACCACTCCCATCACGAAGCCAACTATGAGGACTATCGGCAAGACTTGCCAGTAATCCCAGTTTTCGTCTTGAACCATCGAGGCCGTGACGAATGCTCCGATTCCCATGAAAGCTGAATGGCCGAGAGCCAACATGCCATTGAAACCGACGACCAAGTTGACCGCCAAGATGGCGACGCTCATGATCAAGGCCCGGTTCATTTTTCCAATTTCGAATGGCTCTAGGACCAGCGGTGTAAGCAGCAGGAATCCTGCTAGGTATAGCCACTGAACGTATTGCCACCTTTTGTGTTCTGCGCTGTCTTTTGCAACGACAACCAGTGGTGCACTCATTTTGAAACTCCTCTTGTTGTTGTTGGGCTAGACGCGTTCGACTCTTCGGGTACCGAATAGGCCCGATGGTCTGAACAGTAGGACAATAAGAATAATGAGGAACGCTGCAGCGAGCTGCAGGATCGACATGTATAGCTGGCCAAACACAACAACGCCTCCCCAAGTGACGAGAACGGCTTGGATCAGCCCAACCAGGATTCCGCCAAGCACCGCCCCACCAAGGCTGTCAAGGCCGCCTAAGGCAGCTCCAGCAAGAGCGTAAATGAGGATGGTTGCCATCATGTTCGGGTTCACTCCACCAAGTTGTGGCGCAACTAGAACTGCTCCGAGTGTTCCGAAGGCAGATGCAATAGCCCAACCGAATCCCAAAGTTCGTCCGGTGTGAACACCAACTAGACGAGCTGATTCAACATTCGAGGAAACCGCACGGAACGCCAATCCAGCTCTGGTCCTGTTGAGAATCAAACCAAGAACGAAGAGTGCTACCGCAAGTGTCACCCAAATACCAATTGATTGATACTTAAGCCTGCTGCCAAGCACTTCAACGTAACGATCGCCTCCTACGCTAGGTACCCAATCTGGGAATTTCCCAAATGGATTGGTGAGGATACGAACTTGATAGTTCCAAATGTCACCAGCGACAGCGTTGATAATCAGGAACAATCCGAGTGTTATCAACACAACTGGTAGGTGATCTTCTGGGTCGAAGGGTCGGGTCAGAGATCGTTCGATCAAGACACCGAGCCCTGCGCTGAGCAACATGGCTAGAAGCATCGAAAGCCACAGCCATATTCCTTGTTCCATATGAAGCACATAAACCAAGAAAGCGCCAAGCATTGCTAATTCGCCTGTGGCGAAGTTAATTAGCGTCGTCGCCTTGAAGATAAGTACGAGTGCCAATGCGACGGTGCCATATATAGCGCCGAGGCTTAGCCCATTAAAGATGAAGTCCGGGAGGACGTCAAAGTTCCAAGTCATTGCCTTATGCCCTCCTCAAGCACCCAAGTACGCTTCCTGCACTGCAGGATCGTTCTTGAGTTGTTCAGCGGATCCGGACAGCGTTATCTCACCAGACTCGATGACATAGCCATAGTCAGCCATATCGAGAGCGAGATTCGCATTTTGTTCCACTACAAGCATTGTTAGGCCTGTCTCTTTGTTGAGAGTTGTGAAACGTTCGAATAGGTCCTCAATGATGAGCGGTGCGAGCCCCAGAGACGGCTCATCCAAAAGGAGGAGCCGAGGCCGACACATTAGTGCTCGGGCAACAGCAAGCATCTGCTGTTCACCACCAGACAGCGAACCAGCTAGCTGGTCGCTTCGCTCGTTTAGACGAGGAAAGATCTCGAACCAACGGTCGACGTCGTCCTTCACTTCCTTGTCTTTTCTGGTGTAAGCACCAATCATTAGGTTGTCCAATACAGACAACTCCGGGAAAGTTCCTCGACCTTGAGGTACGTGCGCAACGCCTTTTCTAACAATGTCAGCGGTACCAGATCTGGAAATGTCGTCCTGACCTAGGACAACCGAACCGCTCGTTGAGCACATGTTGCATATCGCTCGAAGAGTGGTGGTCTTACCAGCGCCATTAGCGCCGAGGATTACCGAAACACCCTTAGCGGCAACTTCGAAGTTCAGTCCGCGCAGAACTTCGACAGCACCGTAGGAGGCGTGGAGGTTTTCGACCTTCAAGCCGACTTCGTCAAAAACGTCATCAACCATTATGAACTCCCTAGGTAGGCCTCGATAACTTCCGGGTCGTTACGAACGACATCCGGGTCACCATCGGCGATTTTCCGTCCAAAGTTAAGTACAACAAGTTTTTCGCTGATTCCTAAAACCATTCGCATGTGGTGTTCAACCAACAACACGGTGAGGTTATGGCGATCGCGAAGATCCTTAATGTCCTGAGCGAGCGAATCCACTTCGGCGTGGGTAAGTCCCGACGCTGGCTCATCAAGCATGATCAGCCTTGGGTTCGCTATCAGAGCCCTGGCCAGTTCAATTCGCTTTAAGGTACCGAACGGCAAACCAGCAGCAGGGCTATAGGCAACATCCTGGAGGTTCAGTTCCTCTAAAGCAGCCCAAGCTCTATCTCTAAGGTCCGCTTCTTCTTTTCGCATCGAAGGAAGCCGTAAAGCGGAACTAAGAACGTTTGCTTTGGTATTGGTGTGATCACCTACCATCACGTTTTCGATAACCGTCATGCCTGGCCACAACGCCAAGTTCTGGAATGTTCGATAGACGCCCACACGACTAATTTCGTGTGCGGACATCGCTGTTAGATCTTCACCATCAAAGGTAACTGATCCGGTCGTCGGGTCATAGATCCGACTCACCACATTAAACAACGTGGTCTTTCCTGCACCGTTCGGTCCGATGAGCCCGAGAATTTGTCCTTCATCCATGGTGAATGACAAGTCATCGAGCGCAACAATTCCGCCGAATCGGACAGTTATGTCTGAGACTTCGAGCAACGCCACGCGTTGCACCCCCTCTCTCCTTGAA
>Ga0208130_1000016_pt1 | contig 89695 bp, 94 predicted proteins | sample ETNtaG_31_FD_185771 | JGI IMG/M metagenome (GOLD analysis project Ga0208130, IMG submission 185771) | Marine microbial and viral communities from oxygen minimum zone, Eastern Pacific Ocean - ETNP201310SV78 (SPAdes) (version 2) | ecosystem: Environmental > Aquatic > Marine > Oceanic ... | reverse complement strand
GTAATAATAAAGAATTCATAAAAAGAGGAAAATTATCGCTTAACATGGATAGGTATGAGTGTTTTTGGGGAGAAACGCCTATAAGACTTACTGTCACAGAATTTCTTTTATTAGAGTGCTTAGCTTCAAGGCCTGGGCATGTTAAGAGCAGAGATCAACTTATGTCATCGGCTTATGATGATAACATTTATGTAGATGATAGAACAATAGATAGCCATATAAAAAGATTAAGAAAAAAATTTAAAGATATTGATAAAGATTTTAAATCAATTGAAACACTCTATGGTGTTGGTTATCGGTATATTGAATAATGCTGAATATTTTAAAAATAGAATCTCTAGGTGCTAGGATTATCGCAATTAATTTAATTGGTCTTATTTTTCTTGGTACAGGTTTTTTATTTGTTGATAAATCGCAAAATAATTTAATAGAGGCTAGAAAAGAGGCGCTTATACTTCAAGCAAATCTTATTGCATTCTCTTTCACCCTTAATGCACAATCAGTAAATCAAGATTTAAACAATATAGACAATTTATTTTTAACTGAAAATTGGACCTCAACAAAAATTGCAAGAACTCAAATATTTAATGAAAACCTTCAAGAAATTTTTGACTCTAGAGACTTTGAGGATGAAGAGGTAGAGGAAAGCGATAAAAAGAATCCCTTACTAAGTCTTGCAAGGACTTTCGGTGCAATATTTGATAGAGATGCACCTATTTTGCCCAAAGAAGGCTATTCTATCGACGACATAAAAAAATCATTTACAGGTGTTACAACTGCTAGTGAGTATAAATTAGAAAATGGAGGCATAACTGTTCATGTAAGTATTCCTCTTAGAAGAAATAATCTTAAAAAAGAAGTTTTATTACTATCCACAAATGAAGGTGATATTGGAAGAATAATTAAAGAAGAAAGGCAAAGGTTTTTTCGAGCTTTTCTTATAGCTCTCTCAGTAAGTCTTTTTTTATCAGTATCTTTATCTGGAACGATAGCAAGGCCGCTAAATAAACTTGCAAAAGCTGCAGAGGGAGTTTCTGATGCAGGAGTGGGTGAAATACCATCAATGGATAATAGAAAAGATGAAATAGGTGGACTAGCAAAATCTGTTAGAAGAATGACTGGTGCGCTTCAAGAAAGGGTTAAATCCGTAGAAGCATTTGCTGCTGATGTTGCGCATGAACTTAAAAATCCTCTTACATCATTACAAAGCGCAATCGAAACTCTTCAAATATCTAATGTAGAGGAAGAGAGAAAACAGCTCACAAAAATAGCTTTTAAGGATTTAAAAAGGCTTGATAGATTAATTTCAGATATTGCATCATCCTCAAGACTAGAAGTTGAGCTTGCTAAAGGAGAGTTTGAAGAAATAGATATTAGAGATGTCTTGGAATCTGTTGTAGAAGTTACAAAGACAAATATTTCAAAGAAATTAGAAATAAATGTAAGACTTAATATACCAAAGGATGAAATTAAAGTTTTAGGAATTGGTGATCGTATAGCGCAGGTTTTTTATAATTTAGTTGATAATGCATTATCATTCTCCAAACCAGGATCTTCTATAGAAATCAATGCTTGGACAACAAAAAATGAAGCAATAATTGAAGTTAAAGATCAAGGACCTGGAATACCAAAAGAAAATCTTGGAAGAATTTTTGAGAGATTTTATACGTATCGTCCAGAAGAAAAAAGTTTTGGAAATAATTCAGGATTGGGATTATCAATATGCAAACAGATAATAAAATCATTAAATGGAACAATTATTGCTACAAATAGAGCAGAAGGCGGAGCAACATTCACAATAATGCTTCCGTTAAAAGATTGATTTTATTGATTAAAAATAAGTTAAGAGGCTTTTAATAATGATTGGTTTAATGATTATAACTCATGGAAATCTAGCTCTAGAGCTTAGATCAGCAATGGAGCATATGATTGGCGACCAAAATGATATTGAAATTTTAAGTATTACACCTGAAGATGATATTGATATTCAAAAGAATAATATCGAAAAAAAACTTAAAGAGCTAAACCAAGGTAAAGGCGTAATAATATTAACAGATGTATTTGGTGGTACACCCTCAAATTTAGCTTTAAACTTTTTAGATCCAGGAGTTGTAGAGATTATGTCTGGAGTAAATTTGCCAATGCTAATAAAAATTTGTCAACTTAGAGATAAGGACATTTTAGAAGTCATCCAAGAAGGAAAAATTGCTGCTCAGAAATATATTTCTATCGCCAGTGAAATTTTGTCTGAAAATAATTAAAAACCCTTTAAAATAATGATTGAAACATATTTTTAAAATTTCGTGTAAAATTATAGTTTTCAATATATATAGTTATTAATAAAAATTGGAGATATGAAAATATGAGTTTTTCTGATTACAAGGTTGCAGATATTAACTTGGCTGATTTTGGAAGAAAAGAAATATCCATTGCAGAAACAGAAATGCCTGGCCTAATGGCTTTAAGAGAAGAGTATAAAGATATCCAACCCTTAAAAGGTGCTAATATTGTTGGATGCCTCCATATGACTGTTCAAACAGCTGTTCTTATAGAAACCCTAATTGAACTAGGAGCAACAATAAGATGGTCTTCATGTAATATATTTTCAACACAAGATCATGCAGCAGCAGCAATGGCTGCATGCAATATACCAGTTTTTGCATGGCAAGGAGAGACTGAAGAAGAATACGAATGGTGTCTAGATCAAACTATAACAGGACCTGATGGGTGGAAGCCTAATATGATTCTCGATGATGGAGGTGATTTAACTCAGCTTATTCATAAGAAATATCCAGAATTATTAGAAAATATTATTGGTCTATCTGAAGAAACTACTACGGGTGTTTTAAGACTTTATGAAATGGAAAAAGATGGAACACTAGGTGTACCTGCTATAAATGTAAATGACTCAGTAACAAAATCAAAATTTGATAACTTATATGGAACAAGAGAAAGTCTAGTAGATGGAATAAAAAGAGCTACGGACGTTATGCTTGCAGGTAAAAGTGTAGTTGTTTGTGGTTATGGAGATGTAGGCAAAGGTTCTGCAGAATCCCTTAGATCACAGGGTGCGCGTGTTACTATAACTGAAATCGATCCAATATGTGCGCTTCAGGCAAGTATGGAAGGTTATGAAGTAACCACAATGGAAGAAATGGCCTCAAAAGCTGATGTTTTTGTTACAGCGACTGGTAATAAAGATATAATTACAATCGATCATATGAGAGAAATGAAAGATAGAGCAATTGTGTGTAATATTGGTCATTTTGATAGCGAAATACAGGTTAGTGCATTAAAAAATCTCAAGTGGCATAATGTTAAACCTCAAGTAGATGAGGTTGAATTTCCTGATGGGAAAAAAATTATCTTATTGGCAGAGGGCCGTTTAGTAAATTTAGGTTGCGCTACTGGTCACCCAAGTTTTGTAATGAGCGCCTCATTCTCAAATCAAGTTTTAGCGCAAATTGAGTTATGGAATAACAGTAAAAATTATGAGAAAAAAGTATATGTTCTTCCGAAAAATTTAGACGAAAAAGTTGCATCTCTTCATTTAGAAAAATTAGGAGTAAAATTAACTAAGCTTACAGATGATCAGAGTGACTATTTAGGTTTAAGTCCACAGGGACCATTTAAACCAGATCATTATCGATATTAGATTAAAAGTTACTGTTGAGATTCAGGTAACTTTAAAATCATACCATCCATTTCAGCTGTAACAGGAATTTGACAAGAAAGTCTTGAGTTTTCGTTCTTATACTCATGAAAATCAATCATGGACTCCTCTTCTTCACTAATGGGATTAATTTTTTCTTTCCATTCAATATCAACGAAAATCATACATGTTGCGCAGGCACAACCACCTCCGCAATCAGCATCAATACCAGGAATAGAGTTTGAAACAGCTCCCTCCATAATTGATAAGCCTTCATCAACATCTACAGTATGTTCAGTTCCATTGCTTTCTACATAAGTTAATTTAACCAAAATGAGTCTCCAAATTTTTTTTACATAACCTCTTTTATTGGAATTTCTTTATTTTGCAAACTATCAAAATTAATTTTTGTTTTTTCTGAAATAAATTTTCTAGACATCATGTGTTCTTGAGCAGAGTTTATGCAATCAGATGCAATCATATAACCAGATTTAAAGTAAAATACTGAAAAACTATTTTCCTCTATATTTCCTCTTATTATATGATGATCATAATCATTATTGAGCCCAGCAATTTGAAGTTTTAACTCATATTGATCTGACCAAAACCAAGGTATTTGATTATATGCAATTTTTTCACCAATAATGGATGAAGCAACTGTTTTTCCTTGCTCTATCGCATTATGAACAGACTCTAATCGAATATTTTTATTGTAAAATGCACTCGGATGAAGCGTGCAATCTCCAGCAGAAAATATATTATCATCTGAAGTTTTACAGAACTCATCAACAATAATTCCATTATCTACTGCTATACCAGAATCTTCTGCTAAAGACTGACAAGGTAGAACGCCTATACCAACAATAACAATATCAGCATCAATAGTTCCTGATGAAGTTTCAACAGAAGAAACCCTTTTATCTCCATTAATCCCCTTTACTGAAGTACTGGTTAATATCTTCACACCTTTAGACTCATGAAATGAATTATAAAATGAAGAAATAGTTGGACTAGTAACTCTCTCAAGAATTCGTGAAGCCATTTCAATTACTGTAACATTCAAACCTAATGTCTTTGAAACAGCTGCAACTTCGAGCCCTATATATCCGCCGCCAATAATTACCATATTTTTTGAGTCTTTAAGTGAGGATTTGATCTTTTCAACATCCGAGATAGATCTAAGATAATGAACACCTTCCATATCAGAATTATCGGTGGGCATAAGCCTTGGTTCAGTACCAGTTGCAATAACAAGATTATCATAATCAAAACTGATATGATTCTTATCTTTTGAGAAAATTAATTGAGAATTTTTTCTATCTATTTCTTCAACATAAGAGTCCAAAATAATATTAATATTTTGTTCTTCATAGAACTTCTCAGGCTTTAAATATAATCTTTCAGCAGCAAGTTCTCCTGATAGATATTTTTTGGACAATGGAGGTCTTTGATAGGGAAGATATGACTCTGAAGATAGGATACTAATATCACCTGTAAATTTTTTTTGCCTTAATGAGGTTGCAACCTGACAAGATGCTTGTCCACCACCAATAATAACTATTTTTTTTTCACTCATTTTAGAATCATCAAAAAAGTTTATAATATAACAATTGTTTTAATATGTTTTCTGGATAAATGTTAGTAAAAAGATGCCTGAATTAATCGTAAATTTAGATAATGAAAGTACAACCCAGAGCCTTGGAATAGCCTTATCAGAATTAATAAAGATTGGTGATATTATTCTCTTAGAAGGAGAAATGGGATCTGGAAAAACCTTTTTAGCTCGATCAATAATTTTTAATTTACTTGAAGAAAAATATAAAGGAATAGAAATTCCTTCCCCTACATTCACTTTGGTTCAAGAGTATAATTGTAAGCAATTTATTTTAGGTCATGCTGATCTCTATCGTATAAAAAGCTCTAATGAACTAGAGGCATTAGGAATTGATAATATTTTAGAGCGAGGTCCAGTTTTAATTGAGTGGCCGGAAAAAATTAAAAATTTTTATGAAAATGATACATTGGAAATTAAATTTAAAAATATTAATGAAAAAAAATCTATTGAATTGACAAATATTAAAGGATGGAAAAAAAGAATAAACTTAATAAAGAGTGATTATAATGGATGAAAGAGAATGCGTTTTTGATTGGGAGGCAAATGGATTAAATGACGGATTTAGATATCCTCACCAAATAGCTATTATTGATAATGATAATGAAAGTATTTGTAATACCTATAATATGAGATTACCTCATTATGAGCTTCCTGGTCCAATAGCTCTTTACAAAACAAATACAAATTGGAGAAAAACAAAAGAAGATCATCCTTCACTTTATGAAATAATGCCTTCTATTCTCGATGATTTGCTCAGCTATGATATAATTTGGGCGTATAATTATAGTTATGATAAAGGCGTTCTTGAGGAAAGTCTCTTCAATACAGGAAGAAGTCCATATCTTTATAAGGATAAAATTGTTTGCGATGCGATGCCATTTATCTCAATTGCATCGATACTCTATCCTAAGGTTATAAAAATACCAAAAATAGAGGGAGAAAGAAGAGGTAAAAAGGGTATTTACAACAGTCATAAGCTTGAAAATGTCTATAAAGAAAATTTTACAGATGATGACGAATTAACCTGGCATGTTGCTGAAAGTGATATTATTGCAACATCAAGATTATTACAGAAAATTAAATCTGAAGCACCGGAGTTTTGGGATTTACGAACAAGAATGTTTAGTAAATTTGCACGAGAAGATATTTTTAGTAAAAAGGCAGTCTGGATTAGATATTACCAAGATAAAAAACAAATGTTTCCTATGTTACCAGTATACGAACGTGATAGAGATAATTATTTCTCAATAGATCTTGAAAAATATGAAAAAGTTGGTGGCTTACAGGAAAAACATAAGAAACAAATAATAAGGGTTGGTTCTGGAGATTCTAAAACACTACCCGAGTGGTTACATTCTTCATATATAAAAACTGGAGGGATTATTCTTGATGCTAGCTGGTTTGATTTACCAATAAAATATAATTTACCTAGCGATTCAGATTTATTAGAAATTAAAAATTTAGTAAATGAGTATTTATCAGATCTTCAAATTTGGCCTGATAAAGATGAGAGATATCTTGAAAAGACAAGATTTGGTTTTCCGGCAAGACAGGATTTAGCATCATGGGATGCTTTTCATAGAGCAGAAACTTGGGATGAAAAAGTTCAAATAAAATTTAAAGATGCAAGATCGAAAAGAATAGCTAAAAGAATAATTTTTGATAATGCACCTGAGGTTCTTGATGACAATGCGTATAAAGTAATCGAAGAGTTCATCAAAGAGAGATGGATGAGTATTGGACCTGATCAAAGACCAACAAAAGGATTTGATTCTGGAAAAACATGGATGACAATTCCTACAGCACTTGAAAATATTAGAAAATGTGAAATGGAAGAAAATTTAGAAGAAAATTCTGAATTAGATTTGGACTGCCTAAAAGGATATAAAGAATATCTTTTAGATTTAAATGAACAATTAAAATAAAAAATACTTGCATCAATGGAGGTAGTTTCTTAGCTTAATATTATTGATTCTTGGAGATAATAATGAGTTTAATTAATGTTACAGATGAGGAATTCCAAAGTACTATTATTGAAGGCGAAGGATTATGCCTTGTCGATTTTTGGGCAGAATGGTGTGGGCCATGTAAACAGGTAAGTCCAATATTAGAAGAAATAGCATCCGATACTGATTTCAAAATTACCATTGCAAAAGTAAATATTGATGAAAACCCAAGAACGCCAACTAATTATGGTGTAAGAAGTATTCCTACGCTTATGCTATTTTCAAATGGTGAGCTTAAAGATACCAAAGTTGGCGCTTTACCAAGACAAGAACTAAAAGAATGGATAAAAAGTAATAGCTAGTCGATACTCAAAGCTTCAGATACTAAATATAAAGAACCACAGATTAATATCCTAGAATTTTGACACTTGGAGTAACTATTAATTGCCTCTTTGAGTGACGAGGCTTCTTTTAGAATAGTATTTTCAAATAAATTTATATTTTTAAGATCTAAAAGAGATGCGGAGTCACTTCCTTTTATTGGAACAATTGTAATTTCTTTTGCGATATCTCTAAAGTTCACGAGAAAGCTCTCTAATTTTTTATTTTTTTTAAGCCCCAAAATAATTAATAAGTTCTTTTTATTATTAATGTTAGCTTCAATCATTTCATTTCTAATAACTTTTGCAGCAGAAGGATTATGACATCCATCAATTAAAATCTCAGAGTCATTTGTTATCCAACTGTTTGTATTTCCAGTTAATTTTGACAACCTGCCATTTAATTTAGCACTTTTCAAACCCGTAATAATTGTCTTATCGTCTATCTCTATTTTATTATATCTTTTCAATAATCTTAGAGATGCAATGCAGAGACCAGCATTAAAAATCTGAAATCCGCCATTTAATCCTAATAACTCAAATTCAAGTTTTCCTGCTTCATCTCTATAAATTATCGAATTATTATCTCTTTCGATAAACCAATCCTTTTCATAAAAGAAACCTCTAGCATTTTTCTCAATAAGATATTTATTGATAAGATACTTTATAGAATTATCTTGCGGTCCAAAAATTGCTAAACCACCTTCAGGAATAATACCCAACTTCTCACAAGCAATCATTTCTAAATCATTTCCAAGAAGCTCCTCATGATCATAGGAAATTGTTGTTATAATACTAAGATCTTTTTTAGCCATAACATTTGTTGGATCATGTAGCCCCCCAATCCCAACCTCAAAAATATTAAAGTCAGAGAGATTTTTGGAGAATAATTCAAAAGCACATGCAGTAAAAAACTCAAAAAAAGAAAGTTCTTGATCTGAATAAAACTCATTACAATTTTCTATAACCGATGATAATAAATTATCATCAATTACTTTATTTTGAATAATGAATCTTTCATTTACTCTCAGTAAATGCGGTGATGTAAAAATATTTGAAGTTAATTTATTCGCATTCAAACATGACCTCATAAATTCAATAGTTGAACCTTTACCATTGGTTCCTGTAACATGAATAATATTATTTATTTTTTTTTGTGGGTGACCAATTTTTGATAGAAAATTTAGGATTCTCTGTGTACCCTTTTCAGGATTTTTTATAAATTTCTCATAAAAATAATCGTCAATAACCATTTTTAATAAAATATAAAACTAATCTTTTTCATTTAGTAAGATATTAATTATTTTGGAAACAGTTGATTTTAAATCCTTTCTATGGACAACCATATCAACCATTCCATGATCTAAAAGATACTCAGATTTCTGAAAACCATCTGGTAAACTTTCATTAATTGTATTGCCGATAACTCTTGGTCCAGCAAATCCAATTAGAGCTTTTGGCTCTGCGATATGAATATCTCCTAACATTGCATAAGATGCTGTAACTCCTCCTGTAGTAGGGTTTGTCAATATTACAATATAAGGCAACTTCTCTTCTCTAAGGGATTGAAGCATGACTGTCGTCCTAGGCATTTGCATCAATGATAAAATTCCCTCCTGCATTCTTGCACCACCAGATGAGGCACACAAAATAAATGGATATTTTTTATTAAGAGCTGTTTCTATTGCTAAAATAATGCTTTCACCTGCGGCCATTCCTAAAGAACCACCCATAAAAGAAAAGTCATGAACAGCCATTACAACATTCATTGAATTAATTGCACCTGATCCAATTAAAACTGAATCTTTTTTTCCTGTTTTTGACCTAGCATCTTTAATGCGATCAATATATTTTTTTTGATCTCTAAACTTTAACGGGTCTTCAGGGACATCAGGACAGTCAATATATGAAATTGAACCCTCGTCAAATAATTGAGAAAATCTTGTTTCCGCTGATACTTTCAGATGAAAGTCACATTCTGGACATACGAAAAGACTCTCTTCAGCATCAGTATGAAAAATCATTGAATCACAGGCTGGACATTTCAACCAAAGATTGTCGGGAACCTCTCTTTTTTTAAAAATTTTTTTAATTCCTGGCGGAACAATGTTTTTAAACCAATTCAATAAAAACTCCCTAACCTTTCAAAGGATGTGATAGTGCTAATAAAAAATCTATCATATTTTTTACTATCAAATCATTATCTAAATTTTTAATTTTTAATGAATTGATTTCATTTACTATTGCGGATCCAACAACAATAGCATCGGAAAAATTAGAAATTTCTCTAACCTGATCTGAATTTTTAATACCAAAACCTACACCAACTGGTAGGTCAGTACTCTTTTTAACTTCTTTTATCATTTCTTTGATAATTTTATTATTTGGTGCTTTTGTTCCAGTAATACCAGCTATTGATACAAAATAAAGAAAACCTGAGCTTACCTTCAAAATTTTCAATAATCTGTCCTTATCAGTAGTTGGAGTGATAAAGTTTATAAAATCTATTCCTGACTCTTGAGCCGGAATACATATTTCATCACTATGCTCTATAGGAAGATCGACAACAATTAAACCATCAATACCAATTTTATCGCATTTATTTATAAAAGATTTAATACCAAACTGAAGAATTGGATTAAAATAACCCATTAAGACAATTGGAGTTTCATTATCCTTAATTCGAAAATCCTCTATCATCTTGAATGTCTTGTTCATGTCATGACCGTTATTTAAAGATCGTAAAGAAGACTCTTGAATTGAAGGTCCGTCTGCCATTGGATCAGAGAAAGGCATGCCAACTTCAATAATATCCGCTCCTCCTAAGGGAAGTGATTCAAGTATCAATTGAGAAAGCTCCATATCAGGATCGCCAGCTGTAATATAGGGTATAAATGCAGAACGATTATTTAAACTAAGATCTTTAAAAACTTTTGATATACGCGATGCCATTATATTTCTATTCCTAAAAAATCCGCGATAGCAAATACATCTTTATCGCCTCTACCGCACATATTCATGATTATTATTTTATCTTTAGGATGTTTTTTTGCTAATTTTAGGGTAAATGACAAAGCATGTGCGGGTTCTAAAGCAGGTATAATCCCTTCTAACTTTGAACAAATCTGAAAGGCATCTAAAGCCTCATCATCAGTTGCAGATACATAATCAACCCTATTTATATCCTTTAACCATGAGTGCTCAGGTCCAATACCTGGATAATCAAGCCCGGCAGAGATTGAATGTCCTTCTGTAATTTGACCATCATTATTTTGAAGCAAATAAGTTTTATTACCGTGGAGAACACCTGGCTTACCTCTCGATAAAGATGCAGCGTGCTCCTCTGTCTCTAAACCTCTTCCTGCAGCTTCTACACCATACATTTTAACATCATCATCAAGGAATGGATAAAATAAGCCTAAAGCATTTGAACCGCCGCCTATACATGCAACTAAGAAATCAGGATTTCTTCCCTCTTTAATATTAATTTGTTTTTTAGCTTCTTCCCCAATTACTGATTGAAAATCTCGGACCAATTGAGGGTAAGGATGAGGACCGGCAGCTGTACCAATTATATAAAAAGTATCATCAACATTAGAAACCCAATCTCTTAATGCTTCATTCATAGCATCTTTTAAGGTTCCATTACCTGAAGATACTGGGATAACCTCACCTCCTAATAATTTTATTTTGAAAACATTTGGCTTTTGTCTCTCAATATCAGTTTTACCCATGTAAATAACACAGGGTAGTCCAAAACGAGCACAAACTGTTGCTACTGCCACCCCATGTTGACCGGCACCAGTCTCAGCAATAATTCTAGTTTTACCCATTCTTTTTGCTAGAAGTATTTGGCCTAAGCAATTATTTATTTTATGACTTCCTGTATGATTTAACTCATCACGCTTAAAGTAAATTTTTGCACCTCCGGCATAATCAGTAAGTCTTTCTGCAAAATATAAAGGGCTCTCCCTTCCAACATAATCCTTGGCAAAGCTCTGCCTTTCCTCGATAAATAAAGGATCACTTTTTGCACTGTCATAAGCCTTCTCCAAATCCAAAATCAAAGGCATAAGTGTTTCTGCTACATAGCGACCTCCAAAGTCACCAAAATTTCCTGAAACATCTGGTTTATCTTTATAAGTATTTTTAGTCATAATTTCTTTTCATAAGCTAGTCTGGTTAATTTAACAAAATTCTCTATTTTTTTCTTATCTTTTAAGCCTGGCTCACTTTCAACACCTGAGGAAACATCTATTACAGAAGCATTAGAAGAATTAACTGCTTCATTTATATTATTTTCATTTAATCCACCTGATAAGTAATAGTTTCCACCTTTCCAATTCTTCAAGATCGACCAATCAAATGTTTTATTAAGCCCACCTCTTTGTGCATATAGATCATTATCAGGTTTTGCATCAAAGAGGAAATAATCTACTATATCAGAATACTTTAAAGCTGTAGCTAGATCTAATGCACTTGATATTCCAAAAGATTTAATTACAGGCAAACCAAAAGTACTTTTTATCTCAGAACATCTTTCAATTGACTCATCGCCATGCAATTGAATGAGATTTGCATCTACAGAAGAAATACAACGCTCAATATAATTATCATCAGCATTTACAAAAATAGCTACTCTATCAATATCGCTTGCTGCCTTAGAAAATGAATTTCTAATAGCATATTCTGGTTCAATCATTCTAGGGCTGGGATTAGCAAAGATGAAACCACAAATCTCAGCTCCAGAGGCTCTAACCATCTCTATTTGCTCTAGAGATGATAAACCACAAATTTTAATTTTTAGTGTCATTTTTTATATTTTTAAGAATTTTATTAATAGTATTTATTGGATCATTTGACTCAGTTATTGGTCTACCTATTACCAATAAATCGGCCCCTTCATCGATAGCATTTTTCGGACTCATTATTCTTTTTTGATCATTTTTATTATCTTCATCAAGTCTAATTCCTGGTACAACCAGTATGAAATCTTCTCCAAGTTTTCTTTTTATCAGTGAAATTTCTCTTGCAGAACAAACGATCCCGTCCAGTCCAGACTCTTTGGCTAAAGATGCAAGCCTAAGAACAAGATCTTCACTTTTTTCTTTGTAACCAATTTCTTTTATATCTTTATCATCTAAGCTTGTTAAAACTGTCACCGCAATTAATTTTGTTGATTTATTATCAGCTTCATTTCTTGCCTTTACGGCAGCTTCCAGCATATCTTTTCCACCAGAAGAATGAACATTAATTATAGCAATATCCAAATCCATAAGTGTTTTTACTGTTTTATAAACCGTCACAGGAATATCATGAAGTTTCAAATCTAAGAAAATTGGAATATCAAACTTCGAAACCTCTCTAACTCCATCAGGTCCAAAAGAATTAAAAAATTCCATACCAAGCTTTACTCCGCCAATATGATCCTTCAAATCTGAAATAATTGAAAGTGCTTTTGTAAGTGAATTTACATCTAAAGCAAGAATAATGGGATTTTTGAATATCTTATTCATTTTTTCTCCTTGTAGTTTAAATAGATAAACTAATTAGAATGAATTAAGATTTATAGTTAAGTCTATCCCTCACACCTTTACCTGGCTTAAACATTGGAACATTCTTAGCTGGAACTACTACAGCCTCCCCAGTCCTTGGGTTCCTTCCATTACGGGCGCTTCTATGCCTTACAGAAAAAGTTCCAAAACCTCTAATCTCAACCCTTCCATTACTTGATAATGTTTCACCAATATTTTCAAGAACGGTATCAACAATTATCTCAATATCCTTTTGAATTAGGTGAGGATTATTCTTTAAAAGTTTTTTTACCAAAGAAGATTTAATCATTACCACCCTCATCGTCGCTATCTTTCTCAGATGAATTTTTATCCAGAGCTTCACCTAGAATATCACCTAGAGATGCACCAGAATCTTTAGATCCGTATTGCTCGATAGCTTCTTTCTCGTCTGATATTTCAAGAGCTCTAATTGATAGTGATATTTTTCTAGATTTAGGATCATAATTTGTAACTTTGGCATCAACTTTTTGACCGGTTTCAAATCTTTCAGGAATTTGTTCAGATTTATCTTTTGATAAATCAGACCTTTTAATGAAAGCTGGTACTTTGTCACCTATTTCAACATCAATTCCAGCTGCTTGAGATGAAACTACAGTACAAGTTACAACACTTCCTTTTTTAATCTGATCAAGAGAATCCATAGGATCGTCATCAAGCTGTTTAATTCCAAGTGATATTCTTTCTTTAGAGGGATCAATATCAATAATTATAGTCTCAATTTCTTGATCAACCTCAAAGTCCTTTATAGCGTCAGCTCCTGATTTTCTCCAATCAACGTCTGACATATGAACAAGGCCATCAAGCTCATCACTAACTTTTACAAAAAGGCCAAAATCAGTAATATTTTGAATTTTGCCACTTAATTTTGTTCCAATAGGATTTTTTTGAGCAAAATCCTCCCATGGATTATCTAAACATTGTTTTAAACCAAGAGATAAACGTTTTTTATCAGGATCGATTTCTAGAACCATTACCTCAACTTCTTGATCCTTTTCAACATACTTGTTAGGATTTTGCATTTTGGAAACCCAGCTCATTTCTGAAACATGAACTAATCCCTCAATTCCACCATCGAGCTCAACAAAAGCTCCATAATCAGCAATATTTGTTACTTTACCTTTGTAGCGCTCACCGACACTATAATTTGCCTGAGCTTCAATCCAAGGATCGTTTTGCAATTGCTTCATGCCAAGTGAAATACGCATATTTTCACCAGAAACTTTAGTTATAAGAACCTTAATTTTTTCACCAACAGAAATCACCTCTTCAGGACTATTTATTCTTTTCCAGGAAATATCTGTTACGTGTAAAAGACCGTCTACCCCACCTAAATCTATAAAAGCTCCATAATCTGTTATATTCTTAACAATACCCTCTACAATTTCGCCCTCTTTAATCTTCTCTAAAAGTTCAGATTTATCAATTGATAAGCTCTCAGAAAGTACTGATTTTCTTGATACAACAATATTACCGCGCCTACGGTCCATTTTTAAAATATGAAAAGTCTGCAAAGTATGCATTAAAGGCTTCATATCCCTAATTGGTCTAACATCGACTTGACTACCAGGAAGGAATGCTTGAGCGCCATCTAAATCAACAGTAAAGCCACCTTTGACTTTACCATTAATAACTCCTTCAACAATTGTACTTTCTTTTTGGGCAACCAATAAATTTGTCCAAATTTCTTCTCTTCTGGCTTTTTCTCTTGAGAGAACTGCATCACCTAATGCATTTTCTATTCTCTCCAAATAGACATCGACCTCATCTCCAACTTCCAAATTATGATCTTTACCAGAGGCCGAAAATTCATCAGATGGAATTCTACCTTCTGTCTTCATACCTACATCAACTATAATTGTATCGGACTCTATTCCTACAACCGTACCTTTGATAACCTGACCTTCTTCACATGCATTTGAAACAAAGCTCTCTTCAAGGAGCTTTGAAAATTCCTCTTGAGAACTTTCTGGAACTGAATCGACTAAATTTGACAAATATTAATCTCCCTAAATTATTAAATATTACAATAGTCATTAAATTCTTTAATAACTAAAGATGAAACTATTTTTAATGTCTCTTCTATATTAATACCGGTAGTATCAATAAGATGAGCATCTTTTGCCGCAACTAACGGTGCAACGCTTCTTTCCTTATCTCTTTGATCCCTTTTTTGCAATTGTTTTATTACCTCATTATAAGAAATTTTTTCATTTTTATCTAAAAAGTCAGAAAATCTACGTTTTGCGCGCTCTTCTAGAGATGCAGAAATAAACAATTTTAAGTTTGCGTTTGGAAAAATAACAGTACCAATATCCCTTCCGTCAACAACAATACCTTTATAACCTTTTGATTTCTTACTAAAATTCCTTTGAATATTTACAACAATATTTCTAACCTCAGGGATTGATGCAATTATAGAAGAATATTTATCTATCAATGGATTACGGATCTCGCTTTCATTTACGGAATTAATATCAAAAAAATTAGCTTCAGAAATTGCATCTTTTTTTATAAAATCCTTACCATACTTACTTATAGTTTTCAGGGCTAAACCTCTATAAATTATTCCAGTATCAAAATAAGAAAAATTAAATTCTTTTGAAATTCCCTTTGCTATTGTTCCTTTTCCTGTACCAGCGGCGCCATCAATTGCAACTATAAAAGTCATATTTTTATACCGATATTCTGGCCCCTAATTTTTTCATTAACTCTATAAAATTTGGAAAGCTTGTTTTAATTGTTTCTATATCATCTATTCTTATTGATTCATCTGAAACCATTCCAAGTATTATTGACGACATTGCAATGCGATGGTCTAAGTTAGTTTCGACTAGGCCACCTCCCTTAGGTCCTTTAATACTCCCATTGATAATAAGATTATTACTGTCAATTTTTGCTTCTATACCATTTTTAGATAAAAAATTATAAATTCCTAATAATCTATCACTCTCTTTAACTTTTAATTCTGATAAACCACGAAATATTGAAATGCCATTAGTTAAAGAAGCCGCTACAGCAAGTATTGGATAATCATCAATCATACTTGGTGCCCTCTCTGCAGGTACGTCAATTGGCTTTAAGGAACTTGATTTAACTTCAAGATCATATGTTATTTCTCCAGCTTCATTCTTTTTGTTAGAATAGGTTATTTTTGCACCCATCTCATCTAGACATCTATATAGACCATCACGAGTAGGGTTTAATAAAACATTCTTAATCTTGATATTTGAGTTTTTACAAATTAAACCTGCAACCACTGGGTAAGCAGCTGAGGATGGATCACCTGGAACTTTTATATTGACTGGGCTTAAGAATTTCTGACCTTCAAGACTAATAAAATTCTTATTATTTCTCTCCTCTTGGCTAATTTCATAACCATAATACTTTAGGAGGGTTTCGGTATGATCTCTAGTTTTTTCTTTTTCTACTACGGTAGTTATCCCTGGAGTATTCAAACCAGCAAGTAATATAGCGGACTTTACTTGTGCAGAGGCAACTTCCATTTCATATGTAATAGGAATAGGCAAATTAGCACCCTTAACAACAATTGGAAGAAATTCTTTATTTCTTAATTCAAAATTTGCACCAAAATCAGTTAATGGATCAGTAACCCTTCTCATTGGTCTCTGAGTTAATGACTCATCACCGGTAAAATGAGTCTCTATGGGATAGGTAGAAACAAGGCCTAGCATGAGTCTAACAGCAGTCCCAGAATTACCGAAATCTAAAGGATTATGTGGTTGCTTTAAGCTACCAATACCAATGCCATTAACAATGCATTCATCGTTTGAACTCATATCAATGCTAGCACCAAATGATTTCATAGCATTGATTGTACAATTAACGTCTGAGCTATTAAGTAGACCATTTATTTTACTTTCACCAATTGCTAAAGAGGATAAGATAACGCATCTGTGAGAGATAGATTTATCACCCGGTATGGTGATTTCTCCATTTAGGTTAGAACTTTTACTTGAGTAGAAATTTGAACTCAACGTTTTATTTTTTTGATCTTGATTCATTGTTAATAAAGGTTTAGCAGACATATTATAAGAAAAAAACTTTTTTTGGTTTTGACACTATTGTTTCTTCATGGCAATGGAGATAAATAAATTTATTAGATATGAATTATAGGTATAAAAATGAGCAAAGATAAATTAGGTAAAAAAAGAATTTGTCCTACTACAGGTAAAAAATTTTATGACTTAAATAAGGATCCTATAATCAGCCCTTATACAGGTGAGATTTTAAATGAAATAGGCGTTGAAGATATAGAAAAAGAAAAAACTGAAGAAATTACTCTTGAGAATGATATAAATGATACTGAGGTTAATAGTGCGGAAGAGAATATAGAAGAAATCGATGAAACACTTGAAAATGATGATGAAGTCATTCCAGAAATTGATGAAGATACTATACCAGACCTTGAAAACTCAAGTGATGATGAAATCATTGATAGCGAGTCCGAGGCAGATATTAATGAATTTGATGCTGACGATTTAGATGATCTTGATAATGAGGACGATGACTTTATAGATGAAGATGACGATGTATCAGATGTAATTAAAAATGTTCAAAATGACAATGATGAAGAATAGTAATGGGGCTATAGCTCAGCTGGGAGAGCGCTTGCATGGCATGCAAGAGGTCAGCGGTTCGAGCCCGCTTAGCTCCACCAAATTATAAAATGAAGTTTTCTATTATACTTATAGTTTTAGGATTAGTTTTTTGGGTAAGTGTTTTTCTAACACAAAGTTAACTAAATATATTTTAACCAACGTTAAAATAAATTAGAGTCATTATTAATGTGATCAAAAATATAATAGCAATAATAATAATTGACTTCAAAATTTACCTACCACATCTATACCATTTAATAGCATCTGATATATCTTGCCTAGTAGCTAAACCTTCTTCAAATAATAAATTAAGATTATATTGAGCGCCACTATGACCCTTTGAGGCAGATTCTTTATACCATTTCAAAGATTTGGTAAAACTTTGCTCAACACCAATACCTAATCGATAAGCTAATCCTAAATTATATTGTGCATCTATGCTTCCTTGTTCAGCTGACAAGGAGTACCATTTAAAAGCTTCTTTTTTATTTATAGAAACCCCAAGTCCAGAGTCATACATTCTTCCTAGTTGGTATTGAGCGTCAAGATTTCCTTGCTCAGCTGACTTCCTGAACCAATATTCTGCAGCAATTAAATCTTGATCTACCGATTCACCATTTGCATAAATTCTTGCTAAATTATACTGAGCATCAGAAAAGCCTCTCTCGGCTAGATTTTCAATTTTAGTAATGAAAGTATTTTCAGCAAATACAGGTAATGAAAATATAATCAAAAGAATATAAAAAGAAAATAATTTAAACATAACTAAAAATTAATGAGCCTCATCTCCTGAATGGTCTTTAGAATGTTCTTTGCTATGAGGAACAGCATATACTGTCGGAGGCTTACCAGTGTCAAAGAAAACCTTTCTTGAAAGCTGAGTATAATCAGACTCAAAACCCATTATTCCTATGAAAACAACAATTGCAAAAGTAGGAATAAAAAGGCCAAGCACTAGGGCCATTCTCTCCCAAACCATGTGCATAAAAACAGCACAAATAAAATATGCTTTTAGAAACATAAATAAGAGAACTAAAGTCCAACGAGTGAAACCTTGAAAACCAACATAATCAACTGCATAAGAAAATGCACTCAAAACAAATAATAATAACCATACCCATAGATATGTGCTAATTGGATGCTCTTGACCTTCTTCAGCCATAATTTACCTCACCATAAATAGAAAAATGCAAAAATGAAAACCCATACTAAATCAACAAAATGCCAATATAGACCCATTGTCTCAATAATTTCATAACGACCCTTCTGCCAGGTAAAAAAGCCTCTTCTACCTGTGTCATAGTCGCCACGTAATACTTTTCGAGCAGTTATAAATAAGAAAATAACACCAACAGAGACGTGAAAGCCATGGAAACCGGTAACCATAAAAAAGATGGATCCAAATTGTCTAGCTCCAAATGGATTTTCCCAAGGTCGAATTCCCTCTTCAATTAATTTACTCCACTCAAAAGCCTGCATACCAACAAATGATAAGCCAAGAATAGCAGTTAAATATAATAGAGCTGCTGCTTGTTTTCTTTTTTTCTGATAACCGCTTCTAACAGCCATAGCCATAGTTCCGCTACTCGTTATAAGTATAAATGTCATAATTGCAATCAAGAGCAAGGGGACGCTTACCCCATTAACAGTAAGAGCAAAAACTTCACTTGTATTAGGCCATGGTTCAACAGTCGACCATCTAGCTGTCATGTAACTAATTAGAAAAATACTAAAAATAAATGTATCACTAAGGAGAAAAATCCACATCATGGCTTTTCCCCAAGGAACTCCCTTAAAAGCTCTTTGATCTGAAGCCCAGTCAGATACAAAACCTTCCATTCCATCCTTTAAAGGCACTTTTGAAGTTGCACTCATATTTTAAACCCCATAAAAACTTAAGTTAACAAAAGCATGGTAAACAAAATTAACCAAACAATTAATAAGAAATGCCAATAAATTGCGCATAAATTCACACTAAGCCGGAAATTAGATGATTCATCTTCTGCTGTAAAACTCTTATAAACAACAAATAACCAAGCTATAAGGCCACCAAGTAAATGTAAAATGTGAAGAGCTGTTAAAAGATAGAAAAAAGCATAAGAAGGATTAGTTGAAACAAAGTATCCAAATGAAACTAACTCCCTCCAAACAAAAAGTTGTCCAGTAATAAATCCTAGAGTGAGAGCGCCAGCTAGAAATAAATATTCTCTAGTTCTCCTATTATTGTTTTCTTTTAAACTTAATGTTGCTTTGTGAAAAGCAAAACTACTCATAAGTATAACTAGACTGTTAAACCATAGTAAAGGGGGTTCAGGTAGCACTCTCCAATCCCCATAAGCCATTCTACCGATATAGGCGACTGAAAAAAGTGTAAATAATACACCCATTACAATCATCGACACGTAAAGGGCTACCCTTGGTAAAGGCATTGAAGATGACTTACCACTGTGTTTGTCATCTATTTTTGCCTGATCAGAAGTCCAAGGCTTTTGCGATAATATACTAAAAATACTCAAGTTTTTTCTACTCCAAGCTCTGTATAACCCTCTGCAAGTTTAACTTTTTCATTAGGTACATCTTGAGGAATAAAATCATCCTCAGCACCAGGAACACTGTAGTCATATGCCCAACGGTAAACAACTGGTAGCTCTTTACCAAAGTTACCGTGAATTGGCGGTTGTTCTGGTGTTTGCCATTCTAATGAAGTTGATTTCCATGGGTTTTTTTCAGCAACTTTACCATTCCTGGCACTCCAAAAGACATTATAAATGAAAACAAGCTGAGCAAAGCCAACCGCGAGTGCAGCAATCGTGATGAAAACATTAAGATCAGCAGCTGAAGAAGTGTATAAAGCTTCTGTTTGTCCCATCTCATAATATCTTCTTGGTACACCTATAAAACCTAGATAATGCATTGGGAAATAAATAAGGTATGAACCCACAAAAGTTATCCAAAAATGAAATCTTCCCATTCCATCGTGAAGCATTTTACCAGTTATCAAAGGATACCAATGATAAATTGCTCCAAGAATAACCAGAACCGGAGCAATACCCATAACCATATGGAAGTGAGCTACAACAAAATAAGTATCTGAAAGAGGAACATCAACAATAACATTACCAAGGAATAAACCTGTAAGACCACCATTTAGGAAGGTAACTATAAAACCTAAGCAAAAAAGCATAGGGATAGTCAAATGGATATTACCTTTCCATAAGGTTAAGATCCAATTATAAACTTTTAGAGCTGTTGGGACAGCAATAATAAGAGTTGTTGTTGCAAAGAAGAAACCAAAATAAGGATTCATTCCGCTAACATACATATGATGCGCCCAAACGATAAAACTTAAAGCTCCAATACCTACTATTGCCCAAACCATCATTCTAAAGCCAAAAATATTCTTTCGGGCATGTATGGAAATTAAGTCAGAAACAATCCCAAATGCTGGCAATGCAACAATGTAAACTTCAGGATGTCCAAAAAACCAGAAAAGATGTTGAAACAAAATAGGGCTTCCACCACCATAACTAAGGTTTTCGCCAAATTCTACTAGAGCAGGCATAAAGAAGCTCGTCATTAAAAGCTTGTCAAAAAGCATCATTACAGCACTAACAAACAAAGCTGGAAAAGCAAATAAAGCTAATACTGTGGCGGTAAATATTCCCCAAACTGTTAATGGCATTCTCATTAATGTCATGCCACGTGTTCTAGCTTGTAGAACAGTTATAACATAGTTAAGTCCACCCATAGTAAACCCAACAATAAAAATACATAATGACACTAACATCAAAACTATACCAGTTTCTTGACCTGGAGTGCCGCCGAGAATTGCTTGTGGGGGATAAAGCGTCCATCCAGCACCAGTAGGGCCACCAGGGGTAAAGAAACTTACAAAAAGAACTAAAACTGCAACTAAATATGTCCAATAACTGACCATGTTTAAATATGGAAATACCATATCTCTTGCACCAACCATGAGAGGTATCAAGTAGTTTCCGAAAGCACCTAAAAATAGGGCTGTGAGGAGGTAGACAACCATTATCATTCCGTGCATAGTTATAAACTGATAATAAGTTCCTTCGCTAATAATAGCCATTTCAGGGAATGCTATTTGAATTCTCATAAACCAAGACAAAACAAGAGCTACAAATCCAATTGCGAAAGCAGTTAATCCGTATTGAATTGCTATTAACTTAGCATCCTGAGAAAAAACTTTTTCAGTCCACCAACTCTTTGGATGATAAAGTTCAACTTCTTCTAATTCACTTTCAGGAATTATAGATTCTGACATAATATTTACCTCTTCCTAATTAATTACTTTTATTAAATGCTAGTTTTTCTTCTCTATCCAGCATTGCTTGTTCTTGAATTGCTTCAAATGTTAATTGATCATTTAACCAATCTTGATAGTCGTTAGCATTATCAACTTGTACCTCACCTCTCATTGCATGATGGCCAACACCACACAATTCAGCGCATAAAATTTCATAATTTCCTGTAACAGTTGGCTTAATCCAATAAAAAGTTACCATACCTGGTACTAAGTCCATTTTGGCCCTAAATTGAGGAACATAAAAATTATGTAAAACATCTATTGATCTTAGTAAAAACTTAACAGGTTTATCGTGTTCAAGATGAAGAGTATCCCCTTCAATCAGGATATCATCTTTACCATTGGGATCATTCTCATTCATGCCAAAGGGATTGTCTGCACTAATATTTCTTGCATCAGTTGTGCCTAAAATACCATCTTCACCAGGAAGACGAAAATTCCAATACCACTGTTGACCCATAGCCTCAATAGGCATTGCTTCTTCAGGAGGTGATACGTAATCATCCCAAACAATAAGGCCTGGCGCTAAAAGCCCGGCTACACCAATAGTAGTTAAAACAGTTAAAATAACTTCTGCTTTTTTACTTTCTGGTTCATAATCGGCCTTTCTATTCTTAGTGTTTCTAAATTTTACAACGCAATAGGTCATAAATCCCAAAACAAGAATATATACTATCCCAGTCATCCAAAAAGTGAGCTCGATTGTGCTATCAATACTACCCCAATTAGATGCAATGGGGGTTGAATACCAGGGGGTATAAAGGTGAAAAAGAACAGATCCGATGATTAATATTAATAGAATAAAAGGTACCATTTAAAAACCTCATTTTGAAAATACATAGAGCTAAAAAACCTTTTTTTAAGCCTTGTAAATTTCTTGCTCACAAATTACTAATTGTCTTACTAAAGTCAAGACACACAATGTCGCAATATTATGCTTCCATTAAATATTTCTTTAGGGCATCTTGGCTTTTAATAAAAACCCAGAGAGACTTTTATGTTCGAAAAATTTAAACTATTTGTAAATCTTTTTAAAGTAAGAATAAGCCTAACAATCGTATTATGCGCTATTTCTGGGGTTTTTATTGTTCCAAATAACAATCTCAATACCTTAGAATTATTTCTAGTGGCAATTTCAGTTTTTTTGGCATCGGCTGGGGTGAGTGCATTCAATCAATACTTTGAAAGAGATTTAGATGCATTAATGCCGAGAACATCTAAGCGACCTTTTGTCACAGGAGAACTAATTCCACATATAATGTGGCCAATTTTATTTTTATCAATAACACTCTCTGGGTTGATGATTTCTTACTTTTTCATCAATCCATATTCATGCTTTTATAATTTCCTTGGTGCGTTATTTTATGGAGCTATCTACACCATATGGCTCAAGAGAAAAAGTATATGGAATATAGTGATAGGAGGTTTGGCAGGAAGCTTTGCAACCCTCGCTGGATCAGCTGCAGTTAGTCCAATTATAACTCCAGAAGCAGTTGTATTATCTGTCGTTTTATTTTTATGGACACCGCCCCATTTCTGGAGCCTTGCAATGGCCATAGGGGATGATTATAAAAAAGCTGGAGTACCAATGCTTCCAAATATATTAAGCAACTCTCTCACATCCTATATTATTCTCTTCCACACAATTATACTTGTATTCGTTACAACGATTCTAATGCTTTATAACTCAAGTATACTTTATATACTGGCAATTTTTATTGGGGGTGGATATTTTATTTGGACAAGTGTCTTGCTAGCAATTAAAAAAACAAAATCAGCAGCCATGAAAAATTTCTTTGGCTCATTCGTTCAACTAGGATTGCTTTTGATATTAATAATTATTGATGGAATAGTCATTTAATTTCAATAATCATATGAACCATACTCAATCAGGATTTCTTGTATTTTTTTATAATGTTTGATTTTAGCCCACTGTAAAGCTGTCCTTCCAGTAAGATCGGTATCATCAGGGTAGGCCCCACCCTCAAGTAAGGCCTTAACAGACTCAAAATTTCCAAATCTTGAAGCTATAATTAGAGGAGTCTCTTTGTTGGGACCAGATCTATCGGGATTGGCACCAAATTTAATCAATTCTGAAACGAGATTAAAATTATTTTTCCTCGATGCAATCGACAAAGCTGTTCTTTTATCATCGTCTCTTTGATCAACTCTTGCACCTTTTTGTAATAAAAATCTAACCATATCAGGTCTCCCTCTCTCTACAGCCAATAAAAGAGCAGGTACTTCATCAAAATCAAGCTCACTTGGCGATCCGCCTACCTGAATTGAGTGTAATAAGTCTGACATGTTGCCTGACTTTACAGCGGTAACGACCAACCCTTCCTTGAAAGGGCTTCTGGTACTTGATTGAGCCATACATTCAATTGAAGAAAAAAGAAAAAGAAAAGAAAAAAAGAAAAAAAATTGTTTTCTATAAATAATTTCAAATTTTAACAAATTATTGATCATAAAATAAAATATCCTTATATAATTATAGCAACAGATTAATAATTAATATACAAGCTATTCATGATTAAAAAAATAATACTTTATAGTCTTTTCTCGCTTTTTATATTTTCTTCAATATATTTCTTTTTGAATAAAGACTATTATCAAAATACAACTGTTCAAAAAATTGAAAATCAGGAAGCTCTCCCTGGTGGTCATTTTAAGTTAATTAAGCAAGATGGGACAGTTTTTGACTCAGAGATCTCTAATAAACTTATGTTAATATATTTTGGTTTTACATATTGTCCAGATGTATGTCCAACTACACTAATAAAAATGGCTGATGTTATTGATAGGCTTGGTGATGATGCCCTTAAGGTAAATTCAATTTTTATTTCAGTGGATCCGGAGAGGGATAATGTAGAAACAATTAACGATTATGTTAGTGCATTTCATAATCAAATCATTGGTTTAACTGGTAATGAAGAGCAAATTAGTAATGTAGCAAAAGATTGGGGAGTTTATTACCAAAAGGAGTTTATTGATGGCTCAGCGGAATACACTGTTAATCATCTTGATATCATTTTTCTTGCTAATGCAAATGGTGAATTTATTGATTTCTTTCCTCCAAAGATACAATCTGCTCTAATTGTTGAAAAAGTTAGAAATCTTATAAAAAGTGATTAGATATCAAGATTAACTATTAAATCGCCAGAAGAAATACTTTCTTGAATAAACTCTCTTCTCTTAATAACTTCATCGCCCATCAAATCTGAAAAGACTTCACTGTTGTCAATTCCCTCGTCTACTCTAACTTTGAGAAGCCTTCGAGAGTCAGGATCGAGAGTAGTATCCCAAAGTTGGTCTGCATTCATTTCACCAAGACCCTTATATCTTTGAACTTGTAATCCCTTTCTTCCCTCAGAAAGAACGGCTTCAACTAACTCACAAGGACTATTAACTTTGTAATCCCTTCCACCTCTTTCAAAAATATTCCTCTTCTTCTTGTTTAAAGTAAAATATTGAATAATTTCTCTAGCTAGTTCAGATAAGCGTTGTGAGTCTGGTGATCTAAAAATCCCAGGACCCAATGATAGGGTCTCAAAAACACCTCGTATTTTTCTTCTAACAGTTAAACCATTTCCTATCTCATATTCAGTTTCCCAAGTGGCTTCATCGTCATTAGACTTCTCATTCATTCTATCAGAAATAATTTTAAGAGTATCATCTGAAATTTCATCTTGTTGATCAAAAGCTCCACTAAGAGCGGCAACTTCAACTAAATTTGAATTATAACGACTAGGTAGGCCCTTAATAATAGATCGAAACTTTCTGCTTTTATTAATTAACTCAAATAAATCATTTGAAGTTATAGTTTCACCAGAATTTAAAATTAAAGCAGCATCATCTATTCCGGAATTAATTAAGTAATTATCTAGATCATCATCATCCTTTAAATAAGTTTCAGAATTTCCTTTCTTGGCTTTATATAATGGAGGTTGTGCAATATATAAACATCCTGATGAAATTAATGGATACATTTGTCTATAAAAGAATGTTAGTAAAAGTGTTCTTATATGAGCGCCGTCAACATCGGCATCTGTCATAATTATAATTTTTTTATACCTTAATTTATTGACATCAAAACCTTCTTCTTCATCTTCAATTTCAGATATATCCCTGCCAATCCCGGCGCCTAATGCAGTGATCAAAGTTCCTATTTCTACTGAAGACAATACTTTAGATAATCTAGCTTTTTCACAATTTATAATCTTACCTCTTAATGGTAATATTGCTTGCGTTGATCTATCACGACCTTGCTTTGCAGATCCACCAGCAGAGTCACCCTCAACGATAAATATTTCACATTTCTCAGGGTCTTTTTCCTGACAATCTGCCAGCTTACCTGGTAAAGATGAAACATCTAAAGCACCTTTTCTTCTTGTAAGCTCTCTGGCTTTTCTTGCTGCATCCCTTGCGGCAGCTGCTTCAATAACTTTACTGATAATATTTTTAGCTTCACTGGGATGTTCCTCAAACCATTCTGAAAGTGCATCATTTACTAAACTTTCAACTACCGGTCTAACCTCGGAAGAAACTAATTTATCTTTTGTTTGGCTTGAAAATTTAGGATCTGCAACCTTTATGGATAAAACACAGGTTAGACCTTCTCTTATATCATCACCAACTAATTGGACGTTTTCTTTTTTTGACATCCCAGATTCTTGAGCATAAGAATTAACAACTCTTGTTAAGGCGCCTCTTAGACCTGCCAAATGAGTTCCACCATCTTTTTGAGGAATATTATTAGTAAAACAATTTACTGTTTCATAATAACTATCATTCCACCATAAGGCTAAGTTTACCTCAATCCCATCCTTATTTGCTAATAAACTTATAGGTTCATCAATCATTGCTTTTTTTGACTGGTCAAGATATTTGACAAATTCTTTTAAACCTCCTTCATAACTCATCATTTTTTCCCAGGGCTTATCTTCCCTAAAGTCTTGAAGTAAAATAGAAATCTTAGAATTTAAAAACGCCAACTCTCTTAATTTTTTCTGGAGAGTTTTTCTATCAAACTCAATCATGGTAAAAATATTTTTTGAAGGTAAAAATTTAATTTCAGTACCAGTTTCTTTTCCACACTTTCCAATAACTTTTAATGGAGATTGGGCATCACCGTCTTTAAAAGTCATTTGATGTTTTTGACCATCACGTTTTATTGTTAACTCAAGATTTTCAGATAAAGCATTAACAACTGAAACACCAACACCGTGAAGACCTCCTGAAACTTTATAAGAATTTTGGTCGAATTTTCCTCCTGCGTGCAATTGAGTCATAATTACTTCAGCAGCAGAGACACCTTCCTCATGCATTTCAGTAGGTATTCCTCTTCCATCGTCACTTACGGTTACAGATCCATCTGGATTAATTGAAACAGTGATATTTTTACAATGTCCTGCAAGGGCCTCGTCAACAGAATTATCAACAACTTCATAAACCATATGATGAAGACCTGAACCATCATCTGTATCACCAATATACATACCCGGTCTTTTTTTTACCGCCTCTAAACCTTTTAAAACCTTAATGGACTCTGCATCATATTCATCATTTTTAACTTTCTTTTTAGCCATTATTTCCTCTAATTTATTTTCTTTAATCGACCCATTCCAACCGAGAAGATTTCGGCAAAATTTCTAATACCCTGAAACAGATCTAATTCAGTTCCAGTCATAAAAACCTGAGCATTTGTTTCAATTATTTGCTCAAATAATGCCGATCTTCTTAGCTGATCTAAATGAGCAACAACTTCATCAAGTAATAAAATTGGATATCGATTTGATTTCTCAGCAACGAGGTTTAAATGAGTAAGTATTAAACCTATTAGAAGGCTCTTCTGTTCACCGGTAGAACATTGACTTGCATAAATGCCCTTATTTCTGTCGCTAACCATTAGGTCACTTTTATGGATGCCAAATGTTGTTCTACCAGAAAAATAATCTTTCTTTCTGTTATTGAAAAGAGCTTCTACAAAATAATTTTTAATAGATTTATCATCATTGAAAAGAAGCTTTTCTTCAATTATTCCATCGATTTTTAAAAAGGCCTTTGGCCAAACTGGATTTTGATCATTATCTAACTTTGTATTTAGCCCATTAATTAAATTTACTCGATTTAGTGCAATGCTGACTCCATCTTCTGACATTTGATTTTCTAGAGTATCAAGCCAGCCAATATCTAATTTATTTTCCTGTAAAAGAATATTCCTTTCTCGCATTAATTTCTCATAACTTTTTATTAAGTCTGCATGATTATTAAAAAGTGATGAACACATCATATCTAAAAATTTTCTTCTTGATGATGGAGACTCAACAAAAATCTGATCCATAGACGGAGTTAACCAAGAAACAGAAATAATCTCAGGTAAAGCTTTTGAGGCAAGAACTTTTTTTTCATTTATTTTTACTTCACGCCCTTTTACTCTACCAGCCGAAATTCCAGTAGATATCTTATAAGAAGAATTACTATTGGATAAAACCTCTGCATTAATTCCCCATTCTGTGGGTCCTTTAAAATTCCTAAATTGATCGTAAGATGCCCTTCTTAAACCTCGCCCAGGAGACAGAAGAGATAAACTTTCTAAAATATTAGTTTTACCTGATCCATTTGGACCTAAAAGAACTACAGAGGAACCTTCAAAATTACATTCTAGCCTATCATACGACCTAAAATTATTTAATTTTAATGATTGCACTCTATTAAAATCATATGCTTGACTTTCAATATCGTTAGTTTGATGCTGACTCACTTAAAAATATCCATAAAACTTAAACTCTCATCGGCATAAGTACATAAGTTGCTTGACTATCATCTGAATCAGCTATTAAAGCAGGAGAACCAGATCCTTCTAAAGCAAACAAGATATTCGAGCCATCAATTTGACTAGCAATATCTAATAAATATCTTGCATTAAAACCAATTTCTAATTCTTCATAATTATAATCAACAGGAGTTGTCTCAATTGCCTTACCTGCTTCGGGATTAACCACTGTAAGTGTTAACGCTCCATCTTTTAAAAGAAATTTTACTGCTTTTGATTTATCAGAAGATATTGTTGCCACTCTATCAATTGAGGAGGCAAAAACTTTAGTTTCAATTAATAGCTCTTTATCATTATTTTTAGGAATAACTCTTTCATAATCGGGAAAGGTTCCATCGATTAATTTAGAGGTTAATTGAATATCATTAAAATTGAATTGTATTTTTGTATCAGAAACTTTTATTTCAAGGGTTCCGGAAGAGTCCTCAATTAACTTTCTAACTTCTCCAACAGTTTTTCTTGGAATAATAATACTAGGTATATCCTCTGCACCAGCAGGTAAATCTGATTTAATACATGCTAATCTATGACCATCTGTTGCTACTGATCTTAACTCATTTTCAACTGAATGAAGAAAAATTCCATTTAAGTAATATCTTGTTTCTTCTGTTGAGATTGCAAATCTTGCTTTATCAATGAGCCTTGCTAAGTCACTTGACTCGATACTAAAACCACACGGCATTTCTCCAGATGACATTTCAGGAAAATCTTCATCAGGTAAGCAGGGTAAATCAAAATTAGATTGCCCTGACTTTATTTCCATTTGATCATTACTATTTAGTTCCATTTCTATCATTGACTCTTCTGGAATTTTTCTAACTATATCATAAAGTGTATGAGCAGAGACAGTCGTCGAACCTGAAACAGAAACATTGGCATCAATAAATTCAATAATTTCTAAATCTAAATCAGTTGCAATAAGAGAAATATTCTTTTCATTAGCATCAATCTTAACATTTGATAAAATTGGTATAGTATTACGTCTCTCAACAACACTTTGGACATGATTAAGAGCTCTTAGAAGTATACCTCTATCAATTGATATCTTCATAAAAAAACTCCTATAATTAAGTATTATTTATACATAAAAGATGCGTTAACATACAAACGAATCATTATCCTAATTATAGCAGAATTTTAAGAAAAATCACTTAGGAATTAATTTTCAAGAGCCCTTGAAAGGACCTCTACTTCTTCCTGAATCGCGTTATCTGAATCTTGTAAACTTTCAATTCTCTTAACTGCATGAATGACTGTAGTGTGATCACGACCACCAAATTTTCTACCAATTTCAGGAAGGGATCTTGTCGTTAAAATTTTTGATAAATACATTGCAACCTGCCTAGGCCTAGCTATTGTTCGTGATCTTCTTGCTGAAAGTAAATCAGATAATCTAATATTATAATAATCTGCAACTTTCCTTTGAATATCATCTATAGTTATTCTTCTTTGTGAGGCTCTTATTAAATCCTTAAGCACCTCTTGCGCCATCTCAATTGTTAAGGGCTTATTTACAAAGGATGAATATGCTATCACTCTGTTTAAAGCTCCTTCCAAAACCCTAATGTTGGAATCAATTCTTTGTGCTAAAAATTCTAAAATATTATCTTTGATAATAATTTCAGGATTATCTTCAACATGCTTTTTGGCCTTTGTTTGTAAAACTCCAAGTCTCAACTCATAATCAGAAGCATGAATATCTGTTACTAATCCCCAACCTAGTCTTGATCTTATTCTTTCCTCTATCCCATCAAGATCAACAGGAGATCTATCTGCAGAAATAACAACCTGATGGTTATGATCAATCAATGTATTAAAAGTATGGAAGAACTCTTCCTGAGTTGAGTCTTTACCAGCAATAAATTGAATATCATCAACCATCAAAACATCAACTGATCTAAATTGCTGTTTAAAAGACATTGTATCTTTAAACCTTAATGCCTTAATAAACTGATACATAAATTTCTCTGCTGATAAATATAGAACTTTTCTTTCAGGCCAATTTTTCTTAATTTCAAGAGCCATTGCATGCATCAAATGAGTTTTGCCTAGGCCCACACCGCCATATAGAAAAAGAGGATTAAAAGAGACCCTCTCAACTTCAGTAATTCTCTTTGCTGCTGCATAAGCAAGTTCGTTAGACCCACCAACGACAAAATTATCAAATGATAAATTAGGATCAAGAGGGGCACCTAGCATGCTATTATGGTCACCGCTTTCATCAGAAGAATATTTTGTATGGATTGAAGGTTTTGAAGATGTGGTTGTTTTTTCTAAGTTATTGTTCAGTGGTTCTTTTATGGTTTTGAACTTTTGTAATTCAAAAAATATAGAAGAAACTGGAATATTATCATTTTTTAAAATAGTTAAAATTCTATCTGAATAATGAGTATGTATCCAATCTTTCATAAATTTAGTTGGAACATATAAGACTAATTTTTTTTCAGTTAATTCGCCAAACTCAATATGTTTAAACCAGCTTCTGAAAGTTGCTTCGCCAAGCTCTGCTCGTAAAACTGACAAAGTCCTATCCCAGGAGCTTTTTATATCGACAGTTTTAGAATTTTTTTCGCTCACTAAGAACACCCTCAAAAAATCAAATTAGCTACTTAATTAAATAAACAGCCATTATTGTGAGCAAGAAAAATAAAATTTACAGGCTCTGAAATAAGATAAATTCTATAAAAAAGAAAATCCTCAAAAAATACGTTAGAGGTGAATCATAAATGATGCAATAGGGTAATTAATGAATCTTTAAAAAAAATTAATTTTTTTTCTTTTAAGGGTAATTTTTTAAAAATTATGAAATATTTTTAACTTTTTTTGCAAGTCTAGAAACTTTTCTAGCTGCAGTGTTCTTATGAAGAATACCTTTTTGTGCAACTTTCATAATTTTAGGTTGGGCATTTTTAAGAGCTATCTTTGCTTCCTCAGCATTTCCAGAGGCAACAGCTTCCTCAACCTTTTTTATTAAAGTTCTCATATTAGTGACATGAGATTTGTTTCTTGCTGTTCTTGTAGCAATTTTTCTAACCATCTTTTTTGATGATGATAAATTTGCCATTTAATTACCTCTTAAAAATGTTTGAAATGGCGTTATATTTGTATAGAAGTACTTCGTCAAGCATAAGAATTAATATATAGCTTATTTATCTTTAAAATCAGCTTTTCTTTTTTCAATAAACGCAGACATTCCCTCTTTTTTATCTTCTGTAGCGAACATAGAATGAAATAATCTTCTCTCAAACCTAATACCTTCTGATAAAGTAGTTTCATAAGAACGATTGACCATTTCTTTTGTCATCATTGTTGCAATCATTGATTTGTCGGCAATAGCCTTTGCGACCTCCATGACATCTGCTAAAAAATTCTCTGAGGGGAATACTCTGCTTACAAGTCCACTTCTTTCTGCCTCATTAGCATCCATCATTCTTCCAGTAAGACACATATCCATTGATTTAGATTTACCAACAAATCTTGTTAATCTCTGACTACCACCAGCTCCTGGGCTAACACCTAAATTAATCTCAGGTTGACCAAATTTAGCACTTTCAGATGCCAAAATAAAATCACACATCATGGCTAACTCGCAACCGCCGCCAAGAGCATATCCAGAAACAGCAGCAATTATGGGTTTTCTGCAACTTGAAACTCTTTCCCAATTTTTTGTAATAAAGTCTTCTTTGTAAACATCCATATATGTCTTAAGCTGCATTTGTTTAATATCTGCACCTGCAGCAAATGCTTTTTCTGATCCTGTTAGAATCATGCAACGAAGTGAATCATCTTTTTCATAACTATCAACTTCTTTTAATAATTCATCCATAAGCTCATCGTTTAAGGCATTTAAGGCATCCGGTCTATTCAGTGATACAGTGATAATTTCATCACTTTTTTCAACAATTATATTTTTATAAGACATATAAACTCCTAAATTTTTTCAAAGACTATATTCATATAGTCCAAGTAACCATTAAAATTCAATTAAATTTTATTAGTTAGAAATTACTTTTGACAATTTGAACAAAAAAAAGTCGATCTTCCTGATTGAACAACCCTTTTAATGACACCACCACAGTCATCTAATAAGCATTTTTCATTTTCTCGGTCATATACATAAAAAGAGGTCTGAAAATATCCCATTTTACCATCGGTACTTGAGAAATCTCTTAAGGTTGATCCGCCAGCATCTATCGCTTCTTTTATAACTTCATTTATTTTATTAACTAATAGAATCAATTTTTCTCTAGGTTTACCTTTTGAGGTTATAAGTTTAGAGCAATTTTTCTTTGGATTAATTTTTGATCTAAAAAGCGCCTCACAAACATATATATTACCCAAACCTGAAACAATACTTTGGTCTAGAAGTGTATTTTTTATTGACTTATTTTTATTTAATAAACTCCCAGCAAAATCATTTTCATTGAAAGAATTACTCAAAGGCTCAGGGCCTAATAAAGATAAAAATTTATGTTTTTCTGGTTCCTTATTTGTGAGGTCAATATAGCCAAATCTCCTAGGATCATTATAAACTAAAATAAAGTTATCTAATTCGATAACTAGATGGTCATGTTTTAATCTTATATAGTCTTGAGGTGCATTTTTTTTTAAAACTTTGTAACTACCTGACATCCCTAAATGAGCAATGATTGAGTAACCTTGATTTAAACTAATAATTATATATTTTGCCCTTCTTTTAATCGAAACAATCTCCTTGCCAACAACCTCAGAAATAAAATTCTTCGGCCAAGGAAAACGCAGTTTTAATTCTGATAAATATACTTTCCTTATGGTCTCATTAATTATAAATTCCTCTAAACCTCTTTTAACTGTTTCTACCTCTGGTAACTCAGGCATTTTAATTTAAACTCCATGATGGTAAGAATAAAACTTAAGTTTATGTTCTCTTAGAAAGGTCAACATTGCAATGAAAGAAAGTGATTTCGGTTTCAAAAAATACAATAAAGAAGAACATTCTTCTAAAGTAAAGGATGTCTTTAACAAAGTAGCAAACAAATACGACCTCATGAATGATGTTATGTCACTTGGTATGCAAAGGTTGTGGAAAAAAGAATTTATTGAATCAATAAATCCTAGTAAAGATGAAAATTTAATCTTCATAGATCTCGCTGGTGGAACAGGTGATATTACAAAAAGAATTCTATTAAAATATAAAAAAAATACTTCAGTTAAAGTAATTGATATTAATCAAGAAATGCTTAAAGAGGGGAAAAACTCATTTAAAAGTCAGGATAATATTGATTTTATTTGTTCTTCAGGTGAATCCATTTCAATAACAGATAATTATGCAGATGTTGTAACGGTTTCCTTTGGAATAAGAAATATGACCGATAGAGAAAAATGCCTCCAAGAGTGTCATAGAATACTTAAGCCAGGTGGAGTTTTTGCTTGTTTAGAATTTTCTCTGCCAAAAGATATTATTTTAAGAAACCTTTATGATGCTTGGTCCTATGGAGTAATTCCAAAATTTGGCAAATTAATTGTTGGTGAAGAAAAACCATACAAATATCTTATTGATAGTATAAGAACATTTCCTTCAAATGAAGAGTTTAATGAAATGGTTAGGGATGCTGGATTTATAAATACATCAATTCGTCAACTAACAGGCAATATAGTTTGTATTTACAGGGGGGTAAAAGAATAGTTGTTTCCTATTTTTAAAATATTACGTTTATTAAAAGGTTTTTTTATTCTTTCAACTCAAAAAGATCTAATACCAAGAGAAATAATCCAATCCTTTCCGAAGATAATAGAGAAAATTCTAAATTTTATTATAAATAGAAATGATAGTAATTTGTCTGAGTCTCTCCAAAAATTAGGCCCTACATGGATAAAAATGGGTCAATTCCTATCTACAAGACCTGATGTTATAGGAAAAGAACTTTCAGATCAGTTAAGAGAGTTACAAGATAACCTTCCTGCATTTGATAAGAAGTATGTTGAAGAATTTCTAACCTTATCGTTTGGTAAGGATTATAAGAAAATTTTTACAGAGATTAATGAGCCTGTTGCCGCTGCTTCTATTGCGCAAGTTCATAAGGCACAAATTAATATAGAGGGCAAAAAAAAATATGTTGCCCTAAAGATTTTACGTCCAAATATTTTAAATAAAATTAAAAAAGATCTAGAAGATTTTTATTTCGCTGCTAATTTTTTGGAAAAAATATCAAGTGAAGCAAGAAGGCTAAGAGCTGTTGAAATTGTAAAGACACTCGAAGAAAGTCTATTTATGGAAGTAGATCTTAGACTGGAAGGAGCGGCGCAATCAGAAATCATTGAAAATACTGAAAATGATGATTTTATTGAAGTTCCCAAAATATATTGGGAATTGACAACCAAGAATATCCTTACGACCGAATGGGTTGATGCTTATTCATCAAAAGATATTCAAAAATTAAAGAAAACTAAAATAAATTTTGAAGATATAGCTGAAAATATTATGAAAACATTCTTAGTTTTGGCAATTAGAGATGGTTTTTTTCATGCTGATATGCACCAGGGTAATTTATTCATAAGAGAAGACTCAAAGGTTATTCCAGTAGATTTTGGTATAATGGGAAGATTAAGTATCGATAGTCGAAGATATCTTTTAGAAATTTTAAGCGGATTTATTAATAAAGATTATAAGAAAATAGCAGATATTCATTTTGAAGCAGGTTATGTTCCAAAAAACCAGGATAGGGATAAATTCGCACAAGCGCTAAGATCAATTGGTGAACCAATAATGGGACAGGATTCTGATAAAATATCAATGGGGCATTTGTTGTCTCAACTTTTTGAAATCACAAATCAATTTGAAATGAAAACTCAACCTCAACTTTTACTACTTCAGAAAACAATGGTTGTGACAGAGGGTGTAGCTAGAGAATTTAATCCAAAACTAAATATTTGGACTCTTTCAGAGCCAATTTTAAAGGATTTAGAAAATATTAAACTTCTTACATTTTCAAAATTACCATTTGATAAAATTGTAAACAGTCCTAATCCAAAAGAAATATATTTATCAATTATTAATGAAATAGAAAAAACAAAAAAAGATTTTAAAAAAATAAAAGATGCATTCGGTAAAGATGGGCTAAAAATAGATGAAAATAGTATAATGCTAATAAAAAAAGACAAGAATGCTAAAATATTTTCTTCAAAAAATGTATTAATAATAATAGCAGTTATCTTCACTATCTTATTGATTAATATATAGATATTAAGAACTTTAATTAATCCAAATTCATATTGTAATAGCTTTTTAATAGCTTTTGAGATAAAGGAATATTCATGAAAAAAATTTTGTTAATAGTTAGCGGAGGAATTGCAGCTTATAGATCCCTTGATCTTATAAGAGAGATAAAAAGAAGGGGAGATGATGTAACCTGTGTTCTTACTAAAAGCGCAACAAAATTTGTTCAGCCTTTATCTTTCGCATCATTATCACAAAATAAAGTTTATACAGATCTCTTCGATATAGAAAACGAAAGTAAGATTGGGCATATAAAATTATCGAGGGATGCTGATCTGATTGTCCTTGCACCAGCAACTGCCAATATACTTGCGAAAATGGTTCATGGAGTTTCTGACAGTTTGGCAACATCAATATTACTAGCAAACAACAAACCTCTATTAATTGCACCATCCATGAATGTAAAAATGTGGAATAATCCAGCAACTATTAAAAATATTAAAACTTTAAAAAAAGATGGACATATTTTTGTTGGACCAGACGATGGAGAAATGGCATGTGGAGAGGTTGGCTCTGGTAAAATGTCAAAAGTCGAAGATATTTATAGAGAAATTAGCTACTTAATTAATGAGCCTCCTCTAAAGGGAAAAAAAGCTTTTGTTACCTCTGGACCAACTATAGAACCAATTGATCCTGTTCGTTTTATATCAAATAGATCATCTGGTAAACAAGGGCATGCAATAGCCTCATTATTAAGCAAGTTAGGTGCTGAAACTCACTTAATAACAGGACCTGTAAATATACCTTATCCAGATAATATTAAGGTCACAGAAATAAACACTGCGGATGAAATGTTAGAGGCTTGTTTAAGTTCTTTACCTGCGGATATTTCTATCTTTGCTGCGGCCGTTTCAGACTGGAAAGTTAATAATCAATCAGCAAAAAAAATAAAAAAATCTGAAAATAAAAACAATGATATGAATATAATATTAAAACAAAACCCCGATGTTTTAAAAACAATAAGCGAGACAAATAAAAATAGACCTGAATTAGTTGTTGGTTTTACCCTAGAAACAGAAAATTTAATTGAATCGGCGAAATATAAAATGACCAAAAAGTCCTGTGACTGGATGATAGCCAATAATCATATCCAAAATAACAAAAGTGTTTTCGATAATGATATGAATGAAGTTTCATTTCTTACCAGTGATCTTCAAGAAAACTGGGGCTTGATTAGTAAAAAAAGTGTTGCTGAAAAATTGTGTAATAAAATAATTAGTCACTTTAATAACGTAACATGAAGAATTTAGAGATAAAAATCCTAGAAAATGGTTCTGGTCTGCCTCTTCCAAAATATGAAACACATGGTGCTGCAGGTTTAGATCTTTTGGCAGCTATTAAAGAAAATAAAAAAATTTTAATTCCTCCAAGTAAGGCAGAAATGATACCAACTGGAATAGCAATTGCTGTTCCAATTGGATATGAGGCTCAGATTAGACCTCGATCTGGTCTAGCTTCAAAAAATGGTATTACCGTTCTGAATTCACCCGGTACTATTGATAGTGACTACAGAGGAGAAATTTTAGTCATGCTGATAAATCACAGTAAGAAAGATTTTGAAATTTCAAGAGGAATGAGAATTGCTCAAATGGTTATCTCAAAAGTTGAACAATTTAATCTTGTTTCCGTTGATCAATTAGATACAACTGAGAGAGGCCAAGGTGGTTTTGGATCAACTGGAAATTTAATAAAAAAAGATGAAGGTTAGTAAAACAAATAGATTTTCAAATCACTTGATTCTTAAGGAAATTGGTGGACATGGGCAAAAATTGTTAAATGAGTCTAGAGTTCTAATAATTGGTTTAGGAGGACTCGGCTGTCCAGTTCTGCAATACGCCGCTGGGTCTGGTATAGGCACTATTGGACTGATAGATAATGATAATATAGAGGTTTCAAATCTTCATAGGCAAACAATTTTTTCAACAAATGATATTGGTAAATCTAAAGTTGAAGTAGCCAAAAAAGTTACAAATATGATCAATCCTGAAACAAAGACCTTAATTTACAAAGAAAGATTAGATGACAAAAATGCAAGTAAAATAATTAAGGAATATGATTTTATTGTTGATTGCACTGATAATAATTCAAGTAAAATGATAATAAATGACGCATGTTTTGAGAATAATAAACCATTAATATATGCGTCTGTTTCTGGGTTCTTTGGACAGATTTCAACTTTCAAGTCCTATTTAAAAGACAAACATAATAATCCATATCCTTCATATAGGTGTTTAAAGATAAAAGATATCAACGAAAATGATTGTAATCATATTGGTGTATTAGGGCCAATTGCAGGAGTAATTGGTTCTTTACAAGCCACAGAATTAGTTAAACAAATTACTAATCATAAAGATAATTTGGATAAAAAACTCTTAATTTTTGATGGATTAACAAATAATATAAGAATAATAAGGATAAATTGGGACCCAAAAAATATCCTTAATGGGACAGGGAAATAAAATATGAAAGAATTTTTTTTCTTTTTAATATTTGTTCTTTTAATTACAAATATTAATCCTATTGCTTATGCAAGTAAAAATAATACTTCCTGGGCTTCGCTCAAATACAATAAAACTTATCTAAGAACGGGTCCTTCAAAAAATAATAAGGTAATTTGGGTTTATAAAAGAAAGGGCTTACCATTTAAGATACTTAGGCAAAAGAATGAGTGGAGTGAAGTATTGCTTCCATCAAGTCAAAAGGGTTGGATTAATTCAAGTCAAATTTCAAAAAAAAGAAATGTTTTGATACAAAATACTAAAAGCTCTGTAGAGCTAGCTCTTTCAAATCAAAAAGAAATAATTATTACCGATAAAAATTTAAAAACCTTAGCTTATGTAAAAGAGGGGGTCATTGCAGCATTGATTAGCTGTATGGAAGAATTATGTAAAATTGAATTAAAAGTAAAAAAGGATAAATACTTTTTTAAAAACTCATATAAATTATCTGGCTACATTAGAAGGGATTTTTTGTGGGGAGTCGACTAGAGTAAATCTTCTTTTAAATTATTTATATTTTCATCATTTAAAATTGTAATATGACTATAATTTTTGTGTTCAATTCCTAAATATATTTTAGCCTCATTTGAATGAAACTGTTCTATTTGATGTTGGTTAAAATCAAAATGTAAAAAATGAACTGAGGATGTTTTTCCTTTAGAATTTGTTCTATCAATATCAGACTCATATCTGGCTTTAATCTTATCATCCCCAATACTCATATAAACAAACTCCTCTACATTGCCTATCGAAGATAAAAAGTTATGTCGTATCTTTTCATCATTAATCTCGAACATAAGAGTTGTAACTAATTCTGATCCTTGAGGGATTAAAGGATTATAAGCAGCAAGCTCGTCTTCTAACTGGCCTTCTGGAGCTCCTTCAACAAAGAGCATTTCTTGAATTTGATACAACATAGTCTTGTATGATTCAAAATAAAAAGTTGCAAAAGGACCGACACTAATGCGTCTGTTTTTTTTATAAGCAACAAGTTCTTTTCTTCTCTCTGACCTTACTTCTTTGTACTCATCGTTTGAAAGAATGTCTTTTTTTTCAATTTCAATCATTATTCGCTCATTTCATCTTTATTTAAAAACCCATAAGAGACAGCCATTAATTCGATTGGGTGACCTGACTTTATCTGACTTTTTTCATTACCTTTTATAATATCTTCTTTAGTAATTTGAGATAAGTGTTTTGAAGCTAAAGGACAACTTGAAATAACAAATGACGGATCTACTTTTGCAACCTGTCGTGCTGCAGGTTTACCGACCTTTCGGGCCAAATCATGAGTCGGGGAGAGGACTCCGAAAGTTCCACCATGCCCAGAACATCTTTCAACTATAGAAATATCAGCATCAGGGATAAGCTTAAGAAGTTCATTGGATTTTGCTCCCATATTTTGAGCTCTTGAATGACAAGCTAAGTGGAGAGATATTCCTCCATCTACAGGCTGCATTCCTTCAACCAATCCTTCATTCTTAGATATATCAACAATATACTCATCTATATCATAAGTATTTTCAGATAATAATTTAACAGAGTTATTATCTGGTAAAATAAGTGGCCACTCATATTTCATCATCAATGCACATGATGATGTTAAAGTAATAACATCATATCCATCTTCGATAAATTCAACAAAACTCTCTGAAATTCTCTCAGCTGAAAATGAAACTTTCTCAATATTACCTTGCTCTAAAAGGGGCATACCACAACATTCTGGATAATGAACTTTAATTTCTACTCCTTGGGCAGCTAATACAGCTAGAGAAGCATCAGCAATTTCTGTTCTATTGTAATTTGCATAACAAGATGTATAGACAACGGCTTTACGATTTGTAGCTTTTCCCTTTTTATTTATTGAAGGAATCTTTGGCTTTCCCATATCAAATTTTGGGAGAATAACCTTATAATCTATGCCAATAAGATAATTTAATATTTGTCTGAAAATTTTATTATTTATATCTGTAAAGAAATTTAAAATAAAGCCGATACTTTTTCCTAACTTACCATTTCGATCAGTTTGGGCTAATTGATTTTGGATAAAAAGTGGTTTTCCTTTTTTTTCTACCTCAACAGCTCTTGCTCTTAACATTAAATGAGGAAAATCTATATTAAACTCATGAGGTGGTACATATGGACATTTAGTTAAGAAGCACATGTCACATAATGTACAAGAATCAGCTATTTTTGGAAATGCATCACTGCTAACAGTATCCAATTCTCCACTTTCAGATTCATCGATTAAATCAAAAAGTTGAGGGAAACTATCGCATAAATTAAAGCATCTTCTGCAACCGTGACATATATCAAAGACCCTTCTCAACTCGTCGTCTAAGGAGAGTTGATCCCAGAAATCATCTTCTCTCCAAGGAATAGGGTGACGAATGGGGGCTTGGGTAGAACCTTCCATTAATAACCTCTTGAAAATGGGCGATAAATTTTACCGCCCAATAATAATTTAAATAATTAACCTTCTAGATTGTCCAAGGTTTTTTGAAATTTTCCTGCATGACTTTTTTCAGCTTTTGCTAAAGTTTCAAACCAATCAGCTATTTCGTCAAATCCTTCATCGCGTGCAGTTTTTGCCATACCTGGATACATATCAGTGTATTCGTGAGTCTCTCCCTGTATTGCTGCATTAAGATTTTGTTCTGTTGAACCTATTGGCTCACCGGTAGCTGGATCACCAACCTCTTCAAGGAATTCTAGATGACCATGTGCATGGCCAGTTTCGCCTTCAGCAGTTGATCTAAAAACTGTTGCTACGTCATTATAACCCTCAACATCGGCTTTTTGAGCAAAATATAAATATCTTCTATTTGCTTGGCTTTCACCAGCGAATGCTGCTTTTAAATTTTCTTCTGTTTTACTTCCAGATAAAGACATACTTTTTCTCCGTATATAAATAAATGATTAAAAATGATTCATTAGAATAATTCTAAAACAAAGTCAAGGTAATTTAGAATAATTCTAAACTAGTAATAATAATAATTAGAACTATTCTAAAAAATTGCGTAAGCACCATCTACAACGAAAGAATCTCCAGAATGATATGATGAAGAATCAGACGCTAAATATACTGCTACACCAGAAAAATCCTCAGGTTCACCCCATCTTCTCATAGGCACCCTAGAAATTACTTTATCAGTAAATTTTTCACTATTTTGATTTATCTCTGTCATATCAGTAGCAATCCAACCTGGAACTATGGTATTTGCTCTAATACCATATCTCGCATGCTCGACTGCGATCCCTTTTATTATTGCTCTAATACCTCCTTTAGAAGCAGAATAAGGTTGTGTCTTTGAAGCGCCCTCTATTCCAGCAAGACTTGCTACCCCAACAACTGATCCTCCTGGGTCACCTTTCTTTGCTCTTTCAACCATATGTTTACAAACTTCTCTTAATGTAAAAAATACTCCATCTAAATTTACAGCTAATACTTTTCTATATACATCAGTATCCATATCTTCAAATGACCCTCCATAGAGATTCATACCAGCATTAGCAAAAACAGCATCAATCCTTCCAAAATCATTAACAACATTCAAAACTGTCTTTTTTACATCCTCCTCATTGGAGACATCGATAGAATAGGTTTCAACTCTTACATCGAATTCGCTCAATTCTTCTTTTGCTTTAGAATTTTTTTCTATATTTCTTCCGATAATAGCAATATCAGAGCCACAAGAAGCAAGACCTTTTGCCATTCCAAGCCCAATGCCTCCATTACCTCCGGTTATTAGAGATACTTTTTTTGTTAGATCAAAAAGTTGATTTTTCATTTTTATATTCCCTTACACCCAAAAATTAAAAATATATAATAGAAGACTGTAATAGAAAGTAAAAGAAATATGGATTTAAATTTTTACTACAAGGTCGATTTTTTTAATCTGACTTTTAGAAAATTTTTTAGGGATTTTAATATCTATTTCTGAAGGCACTAAATCTACTAATTCAGAATTTTTTTCATTAAAAATATGATAGTGATGCTCAACATTTGTATCATACCATGTTTTATCATTATCAATATTAACCTTGGTGAGGAGACCTACATTATAAAAGTCATTTAGAACATTATAGACTGTAGCCTGTGAAACCATAAGATTTTCTTCATCTGATTCCTTTTTCAAAATTTCTGCAGTAATATGCCTATCACCTTTACCAAAAAGTATAGAGCCAAGGCTCACCCTTTGCTTAGTAGGTCTAAGTTTATGTTTTCTAAGTATATTTACAAAATTATCCATCGAAACAATAATATAGATTATAAAAGTCATAATCAATAAAAAGAAGAAAAAATATACTTATAGCTTATCAGTATAATTCAACTATGGTAAAAGTTATTGAGGTTTTTATGGAACAAAAAAATAATTATAATTTAGAAGAATTAATATCTTGTGCAAAAGGTGAAATGTTTGGAGAGGGCAACCCCCAACTTCCTATGCCGCCAATGCTAATGTTTGATAGAATAACAAAAATTACCGAGAATGGTGGCGATAATGGAAAGGGTCTCGTTATTGCAGAATTAGATATAAAGCCAGATTTGTGGTTTTTCGACTGTCACTTTATAAATGACCCTGTAATGCCTGGGTGTTTAGGCCTTGATGCGATGTGGCAGCTCCTTGGCTTTTACTTGGGATGGCTTGGGCTTGAAGGAAAAGGAAGGGCATTATCGGTAGGTGGAGTAAAATTTTCAGGAATGGTTTTGCCAACTATTAAAAAGTTAGAATATCAAATCAACTTAAAGAGGGTATTAACAAGCAAGTTAATTCTCGGAATTGGTGATGGACTTCTAGTTGCTGATGGAGAAGTAATTTACAAGGCAGAAGATTTAAGAGTTGGCCTTTTTAAATAATAATTGAGGTTTCAAAAATGAGACAAGTTGTAGTCACAGGTATAGGAATTGTTTCTTGTATAGGAAATAATAAAGATGAAGTTTTAAAAAGCCTTAAAGATGGAAAATCAGGAATAACTCACTCTAGTGAACATCAAGAATTAGGTTTTCGTAGTCAAGTTTATGGAAAGCCAACTTTAGATCCTGAGGAATATTTAGAAAAAAAAGAGAGAAGATTCATGGGTAATGGAGCTGCCTGGAATTATATAGCAATGCAACAAGCTATTGAGGACTCTGGTCTTGAGAATAATGACATAATCAATGAAAATACTGGCCTTATAATGGGATCAGGTGGCCCTTCGACTAAAGCTCTTATAGAAGCTGCAGATATTACCAGAGAGAAAGGCCCCAAAAGAGTCGGTCCATTTGCTGTTCCAAAAGCTATGTCTTCAACTAACTCTGCAACACTTGCTACTCCTTTTGGTATAAAAGGGATTAATTATTCTATCTCTTCTGCTTGTGCTACATCTTCACACTGCATCGGGAATGCATACGAAACAATTCAATATGGCAAGCAAGATATAATGTTTGCTGGAGGCGGAGAAGAGTTAAATTGGGCTCTATCAGTATTATTTGATGCAATGGGAGCTATGTCTTCAAAATATAATGATGATCCTTCATCATCGAGCAGAGCCTATGATAATGACAGAGATGGTTTTGTTATCGCTGGTGGTGCAGGTGTACTTGTTTTAGAAGAAATGGAAAGAGCAAAAGCAAGAGGAGCAAAAATTTATGCAGAACTGGTTGGTTATGGCGCAACATCAGATGGCCATGATATGGTTCAACCCTCAGGCGAAGGTGCTGTGAGATGCATGAAGATGGCAATGAAAGGAATTGAAGAACAAATTGACTATATTAATCCCCATGCGACATCAACTCCTGTTGGTGACACAAAAGAGATAGATGCTATTAAAGAAGTTTTTGGATCTAAAATTCCTCCATTGAGCGCAACTAAGTCACTTACAGGACATAGCCTTGGTGCTGCTGGAGTTCAAGAAGCCATTTATAGTATTCTGATGATGAACAATAATTTCATCTGCGAGTCTGCAAATATAAAAAATATTGATCCACTTTTTGAAAACATACCTATTGTCAAAAATAAAATAGAAAATGTGAATCTTGGCTATGTTTTGTCAAATAGTTTTGGTTTCGGTGGAACTAACGCTACTCTCACATTTAAACATCCAGATAAATAAGGAAATATTTTGAATAAAAGTACCGAAGAAAACTCTCCCAATTTTAGCTTACCCTTAATGAAAAATAAAAAAGGATTAATTATGGGAGTTGCGAATAATCACTCACTAGCCTGGGGTATTGCCAATTTATTATATAAAAATGGTGCAGAACTAGCATACACATATCAAGGCGACTCCTTTAAAAAGAGAGTTGAACCTCTTGCAAAAAAGACAAACTCAAATTTAATTTTTAATTGTGATGTAACAAAAACAAAAGAAATTGAAGATGTTTTTTCAGCCATAGAAAAAGAATGGAAAGATTTAGACTTTATAGTCCATGGGATTGCTTATTCAGACAGAAATGAATTAACCGGTAGATACTTAGATACTTCCAAAGAGAATTTTTTAAAAACTCTTGAAATATCTTGTTATTCCTTAACTGAAATAACTAGAATAGCAGAACCATATATTAATGAAGGAGGCTCGATTTTAACACTAAGTTTTGGCGGATCTGTAAAAGTAATGCCCAACTATAATGTTATGGGAATTGCAAAAGCTGCATTAGAATCCTCAGTAAGGTATCTGTCTTCTGATCTAGGCAAAAAAGGAATCAGAGTTAATGCTATTTCAGCTGGACCAATGCGAACACTTTCAGGTGCGGGAGTAGGCGGTGCTAGAGAGATCTTTAACTATGCAGAAAAATTTTCACCACTTAGGGGTAAATTATCTCTAGATAATGTTGGTTCAGCAGGATTATATCTCTTATCTGATCTTTCTCTAGGAGTAACCGGAGAAATACATTATGTGGACTTAGGATATAATACCATTGGAATGCCTAAGCCCGAATAATGAAATAATTTTAGTCAGAATCCTCTTCTTTTGCTTTCTTTGCTTTCTTTGCTTTCTTTGGCTTTTTCTCTTTTGGAGGCTCTTCTGAAATTTCTTCAGAATCAGAAATAATTTCTTTTCCGGTTTTTTGATCAACTTCCTTCATTGAAAGTTTGACTTTACCTCTATTATCAAAACCCAATAATTTGACTTTAACGATATCGCCCTCGCTAACTATATCAGTAACGTTTTTTACCCTTTCATTAGCTAACTGAGATATATGAACTAAACCATCTCTTTTCCCAAAAAAGTTTACAAAAGCACCAAAATCCATAATTTTTACTACTTTTCCTTCATAAATTTCGCCCGCTTCTGGCTCAGCAACTATAGAGTTAATTAACTCTAAAGCTTTATTAAGAGATTCAGTATCACTTGACGCTATTTTAACAATGCCGTCATCATTAATATCTACTTTTGCACCACTTTCTTCGACAATTTCTCTTATAACCTTGCCGCCAGAACCTATAACATCTCTGATTTTATCAACAGGTACCTGTATTGTTTCTATCCTAGGTGCAGTTGAGTTAACAGTCTCTCTAGGGGTTTCTATAGCCTTCGCCATTTCTGCTAAAATATGAATTCTTCCAGCCTTTGCTTGAGTAAGAGCAGTATCCATAATATCTTTAGTTATTCCTGTAATTTTTATATCCATTTGAAGTGATGTAATCCCCTCAGAAGTCCCGGCGACTTTAAAATCCATATCGCCTAAGTGATCTTCATCTCCAAGAATATCTGATAAAACTGCAACTCTGTCACCTTCTTTAATTAACCCCATTGCAATTCCTGCAACAGGTCTTTTTAAAGGAACGCCAGCATCCATTAATGATAAAGAAGATCCACAAACTGTAGCCATAGAGGATGATCCGTTAGATTCTGTAATCTCAGATACTAATCTTATTGTATAGGGAAAGTCATCATACTCAGGTAAAACTGCCTGAAGAGATCGCCACGCAAGCTTACCATGTCCAATCTCTCTCCTTGATGTAAAACCAGTTCTTCCAGTTTCACCTACTGAGTAAGGAGGAAAATTATAGTGAAGCATAAATTTTTCTTTATATGTTTCATCCAAGCCATCAACATACTTCTCATCAAGTCCAGTTCCGAGTGTTGTAACAACTAGAGCTTGTGTCTCACCTCTTGTAAATAAAGAAGAGCCATGAGTTAAAGGGAGGATGCTTACATCAGAGTGAACTGGTCGAACTGTTTCAAGGTCTCTACCATCAATTCTCAATCCAGTATCTAATATACTTCCCCTAACAATATCTTTTTCAATATTTTTAAAGACACTATTTACTTCAGACTCAATTATGTCGGGATTATCTTCACTAACTAAATCACTAATTAAGTTGGATTTTATTTCAGCAATTCTATTAGACCTTGTCTGCTTGTCACTCTCTTTGTAAGCAGAGATCAATTCTTCTCTAACTATCTTACTTACAGTTTCCTGAAGATCTGATAAATCTATTTCTTCAAGTTCTCTAGGTTCTTTTGCCGCTTTTTCAGCAAGTTTAATGATTGCTTTTGTAACTGGTTTAAAGGAATCTTGTCCAAAACTAACTGCTCCAAGCATTATTTCTTCTGATAATTCCATTGCCTCAGACTCAACCATTAAAACAGCTGAATCTGTACCGGCAACAACCAGGTCTAATTTACATTCGTCATTTAACTGTTCTCTTGTTGGATTTAGAACATATTCATCATTTATGAAACCGACTCTTGCAGCAGCTATTGGCCCCATAAAAGGAACACCAGATAGAGTTAATGCAGCTGAGACAGCGATCATGGAAACAATATCAGGATCATTCTCTCCATCATAACTGATAACTGTTGCAAGTACTTGAGTCTCATTATTAAAATCTTTTGCAAATAACGGTCTAATTGGTCTATCTATCAGTCTTGAGACCAATGTTTCTTTTTCTGATGGCCTTCCCTCTCTTTTAAAAAAACCACCAGGTATTTTTCCAGCTGCATATGCCTTTTCTTGATAATTTACAGTTAAAGGAAAAAAATCTAATCCAGGTTTCGGTTCATAATCAGCTACAACAGTAGCCAATACAGATGTTCCACCATAAGTTGCTATTACAGAACCATGAGCTTGCCTAGCTACTCTTCCTGTTTCTAGGGTTAAAGTTTTTCCACCCCATTCTAATACTTCATTTTCTATTTTAAACATTCTACGTTTTACCTATTTTAAACAATTTATGTATTTCTTATAAAGGAATTTTGTTAACAAAATTTAACTAACGACGACTTTTATCTTCTTATGCCGAGTTTTTTAATGATATCCTCATAACGTTTCTGATCTTTAGATTTTACATAATCTAATAGCTTTCTTCTTAAATTAACCATCTTTAAGAGCCCTTGTCTTGAGTGGTTATCTTTTTTATGAGTTTTAAAATGTTCAGTGAGATTTGAAATTCTCTCTGTCAAAATCGCTATTTGAATTTCTGGAGAACCAGTATCCCCATCTTTTAATGCATATTCCGAAATTACTTCTTTCTTACGTTTAGATTCAATCGACATCATTTTCTCCTTTAATTCATTGTATTTGAAAAGACTTTTTTTGGTTTTAAATTCTTTTCAAAAAAAATTGCGATGCCTAGAGTCTCTCCTCTAGTCTTTACCAAGACATCGCTACCATTAGGAATTAAATCATTTGATAATTCTTTTTTTATCATTTGACCATGACAAAACATTTTAGCTTCTTCATCAGAGATAATTAGAGCCGGGATGTCGTCCAGCACACAATCTAAGGGAAGAAGAAAATCTTCAGCCATCCTTCCTGCGGCCGCACTATGCACTAATTTCTCCAAGGTTTCTAGAGGAAAAGCATCTTTAATATAAAATTGGCCAACTTTGGTCCTTTTTAAGCTATAAACATGACCAACAGTATCTAACTTCAATGAAATATCTCTTGCTAATGACCTAATATAAAAACCCTTTTCACAAGTTATTTCAAACTCTGCCAGTTCACTATTAATACACTTTAATAACTTAAGATCTTGAACATTTACAGTCCTTGATTTGATTTCAAATTCCTCTTTATTTCTAGCCAACTTATAGGCCCTTTCTCCATTTATTTTTAAGGCTGAGAAACGAGGTGGTGTTTGTTCTATTTTACCGATAAAAAATTTTAAAATTTTTTTTATGCTTTTTTCAATTGGCCTATGATCACTTTTTTTAATAATTTCTCCTTCTGAATCATCGGTATCGGTTTGCTCTCCCCATTTAATAATGAATCTATATGTTTTTACTGTATTCACTAAATAGGGAATTGTTTTAGTTGCAGAATTGATTGCTATTGGGAGAACACCTGAAGCAAGAGGATCTAATGTCCCAGCATGGCCAGCTTTTTTTATGTTAAAACATTTTTTCACTGCATTTACAGCTTTGGCGGATGAAATATTTACAGGCTTGTCAAGTATAAACCAGCCATCAATATTGGAGTTTTTTTTCTTTGGCAAATATTATCTCTCGATATCTTTTTTAACTTTTTTTGATGCAAAAATTTTATCTAACTTTCTTACTTCAGTAATACTGTTGTCAAATACGAAATTAATTGTAGGAACATATTTTAAATGGACACGCTGTCCTATTTCCTTTCTTATCACTTTATTTGCTCTCTTAAATGCCTCTAAAAAATCTTCCTTTTTTTTCTCATTAAAAGGTAGAAAAAAAAATTTTACATGCTTTAGGTCTGGTGAGACATCTACATAATTAATAGTGATCATTTCATTATCTAATAGAGGCTCTTTTGTTAAACCTCTCTGCAAAACCTCAACCAAAGCAGCTCTGAGAATCTCTTGAACTTTCATTTGTCTTTGGGAAGATTTTCCTCGCCCTAATTCAAAAGAATAATTTTTCATTAATAATGCCTATAGCTAAATAGTCCTTTTTATTTCATCAACCTTGTAACACTCGATCTTATCGCCTGGTCTGATGTCTTGATTATTATCAAAAGAAAGACCACACTCTTGTCCAGCATTAACCTCTTTCGCATCATCTTTAAACCTTCGAAGAGTTGACAAAAGCCCATCATAAATTACCACATCATCTCTAAGTAATTTTGCATGTAATCCTTTTATCATCTTACCATCTATAACATTACACCCAGCGATATTACCTATTTTTGAGTTTTTGAAGACTTCTAAAACTTCGGCTATACCCGTTACTGTTGAGCGAAGTTCAGGATCTAACTTACCTTCTAATAAAGATTTAACGTCATCAATTAAATCATAGATTATTGAATGATAAAGTATAGTAATACCAAATTTTTCAGCGGCTTCTTTAGCTTGATTATTCGCTCTAACATTAAAACCTAAAACAAGCGCTTTTGATGCTTCGGCTAGTGTTATGTCACTCTCAGAAATTGCTCCAGCACCAACATGGATAACCCTGCAAGAAACTTCCTCATTTCCTAAACTTAAAAGTGCTTCTTTAATAGCTTCTGAAGACCCTTGAACATCAGCTTTTACAACCACCAAGATTTCTTTCTTTTGAGTTTGGTTAGATTTTGAAAATAACTGATCTAAATTAGCCTTAGTTAGATTAGCGGTTGGAGTTTTAGATTTTCTTTGCCTATATTCTGAAACTTCCCTGGCTCTTGAGTCACTCTCAACAACTGTTAAAATATCACCTGCCTCAGGCGTTTGGCTCATACCAAGTATTTCTATTGGATCACCAGGAAAACATTCTTTTACCACTTTTCCTTGATCGTTTATTAACGAACGAACTTTTCCAGAATACTGACCAATAACTAAAATATCACCAATTCTTAAAGTTCCTCTTTGAATTATAGTTGTTACTGCCGGACCTCGGTTTTTATCAAGTTTAGCTTCGATAACAAAACCTTCTGCAGATCTATCAGGATTAGCTTTTAATTCTAAAAGATCGGCTTGAAGTAAAATCGCTTCAATTAAATCATCGATTCCTTTTTTAGTTAAAGCTGATAACTCTACTGACTGAATATCACCGCCCATTTCTTCAACAACTATTTCATTCTGAAGTAAAGAATTTCTTGTAGCATTAGGATCTGCATCAGGTTTATCAATTTTATTTATAGCAACTATAATTGGTGCTTCGGCTTCTCTGGCATGATTAATAGCTTCTATTGTTTGAGGCATTACACCATCATCAGCAGCTACAACCAAAACAACAATATCTGTTACCTTTGCACCTCTTGCCCTCATAGAAGTAAATGCAGCATGTCCTGGGGTATCAATAAAAGTAATCTTCTTATTGTCCTTAACTCTTGTTTGATAAGCTCCTATATGTTGTGTAATACCGCCGGCTTCACCTGATACATTATTTGACTCTCTGATTGCATCCAGGAGAGTCGTCTTACCGTGATCAACATGACCCATCACTGTAACAACTGGACTTCTAGGCTTTTTATCTTCATCCTTATCGTCTACTGAAGATAGGCCTTCCTCAATATCTGCCTCCGAAACTCTGGTAACAGTGTGTCCAAATTCTTCAGCTATTAATTGGGCAGTGTCTGAGTCTAGTATATCATTAATTTTGACCATTACACCTTGCGTCATTAAAGACTTTATAACATCAACACCTCTTTCAGCCATCCTATTTGAAAGTTCCTGAACTGTGATTGTCTCAGGGATGATTACATTTCTAGAAATTTTTTCCTTTGGAGCATCATCAGTAATGGATTTCTTTCTTGCCTTTTCTTGTCTTCTCTTAATAGATGCAAGGGATCTCTGCCTTTCCTCTTCATTTAAAGCTTGAGAGATAGATAATTTTCCAGATCTTCTTTTTTTCTCACCTTTATTAAACCTATCAGGTTTCTCTTTTTCAGTTTTCTTTAGATCCTTCTTTTTAGATCCTGTAGATTCAGATTTAATATTTTTTGAATTTTCTTTTACCAGCTCAGGATCTTTTTTTGCAGGAATATTAGATGGATCAATAATATCTGGTGAACTTTGTTTAGCTTTTTCTTTTTTTACAACTTTTTCTTTCTTAGAAAGCTTTTCTGTTTCATCTTTAATTTTTGCATTAGCAAGGGCTTTTTCTCGAGCAACTTTCTCGCTATCAGTAAGATTTCGTGAACTTTTATCTAAATTCTCGTTTTCTTTTTTTGGCTTAAATACATTTGGAGCTGCTGGGGCTTTCCTAACTCTTACAGATGGAGCCACGGGCTTTCTTGTTTGTGATAACCTTCCCCTTCTTGACTCAACAACAACTGTAGATGCCCTAGGTGAACGAGAGCCTTTAGCCTTAGTCGATGAGACTAGACCTGGCTTTAGAGATAATGTTCTCTCTTTTTTATCTTTTGTAGTTTTTTCTGACATTTTTATACTTAAACCTAAAACATTAATTTATCTAAAATAAAGTTATTCTGATTTTTTAGCAGAATCCTCTTCAACTTCATACTCTTCGTCTGTTTCCTCAACTTCAGTATCATCAGGAATTATTCCTAATTTCATCCTAGAGGACATGATTAAATCATTTGCCTGAGAGTAAGTTATATCAAAGTTTTCCAAAATACCATTTTCATGAATTTTTTCTTCTCCTGACATCTCATCCCAGCCAAGCAAATCATCAGAAGAACAATAAGCGAAATCTTCTAAAGATTTTACATCGTTTTCTCCTAAGGCAACAATCATTTTTAGAGATAATTCTTCAATTTCAAGCAAGTCATCTTTTATACCTAATTCCTTGCATTTTTGCTCAAGCTCTTCATTTTCTTTATTGATAAAATCAGATGCTCTAGCTTGAATTTCCTGGGCAGTATCTTCATCAAAGCCCGCTATACTGGAAATTTCTTTTTCGTCAACATAGGCCAATTCTGTGATATCAGAAAAACCTTCAGTTACTAATAATTGTGCCAATAATTCGTCAACATCAAGAGCCTCCATAAACAGCTGTGTTCTCTCTTGAAATTCTTTTTGACGTCTCTCTGATTCTTGATCCTCGGTTAAAATATCAATATCCCACCCACATAAGCTAGATGCGAGCCTGACATTCTGACCTCTTCTTCCAATAGCAAGAGATAATTGATCCTCGGGAACAACAACTTCTAACCTTTGTTCTTCGTCATATAAAACAACTTTTTGGACTTCTGCAGGCTGTAAAGCCTTAACAACAAAAGATGCTATATCATCTGTCCAAGTTAAAATATCAATTTTCTCACCTTGTAGCTCGTTTACAACTGCCTGTACTCGACTTCCTCGCATACCAACACATGCACCAACAGGATCAATTGAAGAGTCTTTGGATAAAACAGCTATTTTTGCTCTACTCCCTGGATCTCTTGCGACACCGATAATCTCAATAATTCCATCATAGATTTCTGGAACTTCTTGAGCAAAAAGATTTGCCATAAAATCAGGATGGGTCCTTGATAAGAAAATTTGAGGTCCACGTACCTCCCTTCTCACTTCCATTATATATGCTCTTACTCTATCACCGGGCTTATATACTTCTCTAGGTAATAATGCGTCTTTTCTAATTACTGCTTCAGCTCTGCCAAGGTCAACAACGACAGTTCCGTATTCAACACGCTTGATAACACCATTGATAATTTCACCAACCCTATCTTTAAATTCTTCATAATGTCTTTCTCTCTCAGCCTCTCTGACTTTTTGAAAAATAACTTGCTTTGCGCTTTGAGCAGCAACTCTCCCAAAATCAATAGGAGGAAGCTCTTCCTCAATTGGCTCACCACCAACTTCAGCATTTGGATTTCGTAACTTAGCGTCCTCAAGATTTATTTGAGTTGAAAAGTCATCAACCTTTTCCACTACATTAAGCAACCTCATAAGAGCAATAGAGCCAGTTTCTGGATTAATTTCAGCTTTGATATTATTTTCAATACCATAACGGGAGGCCGCGGCTTTTTGAATTGCTTCTTCCATAGCTGAAATAACAATATTTTTATCAATAGATTTTTCACGAGCAACAGCATCTGCTATTTGTAATAGCTCCAATCTATTAGCACTTATTCCTTTTGTAGACATATCAACTTACCTCTTAAAAAATTTATATTAATTTTGATTAGAAGATTCAGGGGACCAAATAATATTAATATCTTTAATATTACTTATCTCAATTTCCAAATCGTTCTTACTATCAATATTTTCTAATTTAATACTTTTATTAAAAATCCCTTTTAAAATACCTGTAATTTTTTTTGATTTTTCGATTGGTTTTTTTAATTTAATAAAAACCTTATTATCAACCCAAAAATTAAAATCCTCTTCACAGGTAAGTGGACGATCTATACCTGGAGAAGATACCTCTAAAACATATTCATGATTAAAATCTTCAGCTAACTCTATTTCATCGACAATGATGTTACTTAAGATTTTGCAATCTTCTATAACCATAGACCTATTTTTGTCCTCAGCCATTATCTGAATATTTAACTCCTCTTTTCCACTAATTTTTAACCTAATAAGTTGATACTTTGTTCTATCAACAATATTTTTAAAAAAAGAAAAAAAATCAGCAGCCTTATTTGGAGCGACGAGATGTTCTATATAATTTATTTTCTCTTTCACTATCATCTTTTATTTACACAATAAAAAAAGCGGGAAAGACTTAACCAACCCACTTCGTATTTTTAACAACAAATTCGAAATATAATGAACCATTATACTAACTTTAATAAAAATACAAGATTTTAGTAATTTTAACTTAATTCATTTTTTTAAATTTTAAAAAATATGGAGCCCTATTTTTCTTCATACCTTTTTCCTCATAACGAGAACCATAATAATCACGATATGGATTTTTCCAATCAAAAGGGGACTCAGCAAGCCACTCGAATTTATCACTCTGAAATATTAAACTTAATATCCATGATATGTAATTTTTATCATCAGAAGATATGTATAATTTACCATCTGGTTTTAGAATTTCATAAAGCCTATTTATCGAAGCAATTTGAATAAATCTTCTTTTTTCATGACGTTTTTTAGGCCAAGGGTCAGGAAAGAAAATCCAAATTTCATCAAAAAAAAATTTTGATATCTCTTTGAGGAATACATGTGCATCGCCATGAAAAATTTGAATATTTTTTAAATCATGGTCATCTATTTTTTTTAAAAGCTGTGCAACACCTCTTCTATAATATTCAATACCTATATAAATATTTTTTGGATTTTTTTTTGCTTCTTGAAAAATTATCTCACCAGAGCCAAAGCCAATTTCCAAACAAATTTTATTTTTTTTAAAAAATTCCTTATCTTTAAACAAAGAAAGATTTAGTGCATATCTTGATAACAATAAAAAAGATTGCTTTTGCTTTTTGCTTAAAGGGCGCTCTCTACCTTTTACTGAAATTAATTTATTGTTTGAATTCATTCGAAAGGGCATCTACCAAGTCTAATTTTTCCCAGCCAAAACCCCCATCTTGATCTGGTTCTCTCCCAAAATGTCCATATGCAGCTGTTTTTTTATAAATTGGTTTATTTAACCCTAATTTCTCTCGAATTCCTCTAGGCGTTAAATCAACTAAATCCGAGAGGAATTCAACCAAATTTTCCTCGGAAATTCTTCCTGTATCACCAAGGTTTGCATAAATCGATAAAGGTTCTGATAAACCAATTGCATAAGATAACTGAATGGTACATTTATCGGAAAGACCAGCGGCAACGACATTTTTTGCTAAATATCTAGATATGTAAGCTGCGGATCTATCGACCTTAGTTGGATCTTTTCCAGAAAATGCACCTCCACCATGTGGAGCTGAACCACCATATGTATCAACAATTATCTTTCTACCGGTAAGACCAGTGTCACCAACAGGTCCACCAATAACAAAATTTCCAGTTGGATTAATTATATACGATGTTTGATCACTTAATAGCTCGCCTGGTAAACACTCATTAATAACTTCCTTAATAATTTCTTTAATCTCTTCTTGTGAGCAATTTTTAGTATGTTGAGAGGAGACAACTATTGAATCTACCTCTATTGGTTTATTGTTTTTATAAATCATTGTTACTTGTGATTTTGAATCTGGAAGAATTCCCTCAATTAAACCTGCATGCCTCTTATCTGCTAATAATTTTAATATTTTATGAGAGTAAAAGATTGGTGCAGGCATTAATTCTGATGTTTCATTACATGCATAACCAAACATAATACCTTGGTCACCAGCGCCTTCATCTTTTAAATTTCCATCAGAGTCAACGCCCATAGCAATATCTGATGATTGCTCATGCAAAAGAATTTTAACCTCCATTGTTTCCCAATGAAAACCTTCTTGTTCGTAACCAATCTCTCTAACTGTTGACCTTACTGTCTTTTCTATTAATTCTTTAGAAATTTCTGAAGCTGATCTTACTTCACCTGATACAACAACTAAATCGGTAGTGACCAGTGTCTCAACTGCTACCCTAGATACTGGGTCTCTTGAGAGGTATAAATCCAAAATACTATCAGAAATTTGATCACACACCTTATCAGGATGTCCCTCGGAAACAGATTCTGAGGTAAATAAATAATTCGAATTCTTGGCCATAGATATTCCTCTTTATATTTTTCTATAGCACAAAAAGTATAAAAAAAGTAAAGCCAATACTATGAAATTTTTATATCTTACATAAATCGTTTCTGGAATTTTTTGAGGGAGACGAGAATATATAGACCCCTCCTCATTTAAAGAAAGTTTTTTAATTTCTCTACCGTAAGGACCAATAATAGCTGATATACCTTTATTTGAGGATCTAATAACAGGCAATCCACTCTCTACTGAACGAAATTTGGCATTTGAAAAATGTTGATATGGACCTGAATAATCATTAAACCAAGCATCGTTTGATATATTTATTATTAAATCTGGTCGAGGCTCAGATCGAAGTATTTCATCTGGAAATATGACCTCATAGCAAATTAGCACTCTTGTTAAACCCAACGGTGTATCAATTGGATCATAAGATATACCCTTAGATAGTCCTTTATCGCTTGTGAGAATTTTTAAAAATTTGAAATTTTTTAAAAATTTATTAAATGGTAAATATTCTCCAAAAGGAACTAAATGCACTTTGTCATAAGAAGATGATATTTTTCCACTTTTCTTAATTAAAATTGCAGAATTATAAACATCATTATCACTCTTAACTACTAAATCTCCAACTAAAAGGCTTTCGGAACCACTAATTCTCTGCATTATAATTGACCGAATTTCCTCATTCTCAGACAAGAAAATAGGTATTGCATTTTCAGGCCAAATAATTAAATCCACATTTTTATCGGTTTTTGATAATTCAATCAATTTTTCGGTAATATTTATAATCTCATTTGAGTCCAATTTCTTGTCTTGTGAAATTCTAGACTGGATAATTAAAAAATCTTTATCTAAAAAATTTATTTCAGAAGTTAATCTTAAATACCCATAAAATATAAAAATCGGCAAAATTGCAAAAAAGGTAGTACCCAATAAAATATTATCTCTTTTTAAAAACAGAATAGGCGAAAGGGCAAATAGTATAATAAAAAAGCCAGATAGATGAAATCCAAAAATAGATCCTATCTGCATGGAATAGTCATTAAAACCTATGCTATGGCCAAATAAATTCCATGGAAAACCTGTAAATAAAAAACTCCTTAGATATTCACCTGTAATTATACCAGCAGATAAAGCCAAACAATTCTGTGGTCTACTTCCCCATAACAATGCTGTTAAAATCCATCCAGGAGTTGTTATTAAGCATAATAGTAATGGTAAACCTATGATACTTATAAACTTTAACTCAGCAAACCCTTCTCTGTAGTCAAAAGCTGAACTAATCCACAATAGACCAAAAAGAAAATATCCAAATAAGAAAAGATTCCCAAAAAATATAAAAGATAAAATTCTCTTTTTATTTTTTTTTGTCCCAGAAACATTTTGGAATATCAGAAATAATAATGGGAAAGAAAATAATAAGACAAAAATGTTATCCCAAGGAGAAAGAGCAAAATTGGATAACGATCCAGCTAAGAAAGCGAGTAAACTAAATAGTAAATATTTCATTTTTTTCTCAAGAAAGTAAAAACTGCTTTTTATTTTACCTTTAATCTAAATCTAACATTAATTATTTTTCTCTGATCAACTTCTCTAATTTCTATCTCAAAGTCTTTGGGGTGTGTTATTAGTTCTCCTCTTTGAGGTATCCTTCCAGCTAAAAGAAATACTAAGCCTCCTATAGTATCAATTTCTTCATCGATATCATCACTTAAAAGCTCAAAACCCAATATCTCTTCGACCTCTTGAATAGTCGCTCTTGCAGGTATATCGATAAAATTTTCATAGATATTTATCTTATGTACTTCGGCATCAGAATGTTCATCTTCAATTTCACCAACAATTTCTTCAATAAGATTTTCTATAGTTAAAAGTCCATCAGTTCCGCCATATTCATCAACAACAAGAGCCATATGAACTCTCGAGACTTGCATCTTTAATAATAATTCTCGAGATTTCATTGAAGGAGGGACAAATAAAAGGTCTTTTACTAAAGGCTCTATTGTAATCTCTTCAATATTTTTTTCTGATAAGGCACCTACAAAATCTTTTATATGAAGCATACCAACTGGATCATCCAGATTTTCCCTGTAAATGGCTATTCTTGAATGGTTACACTCTGAAAAAAGTTTTATAATTTCTTCAGCAGGAGTATTAATATCTGCTGAAATTATGTCGGCCCTTGGAACCATAGAGTCTTCAACACGAGATTTACCAAAGCCAATGATATTTGTAAGCATTTCCTTTTCTTCAATGCTAAACTCTCTTTCGTTATCAATATGATCTTTGACAATATCTTTTAGAGATATCTTTTCTTTTTTTGTTAAAATATCCTTTGCCTTTTCATGGTTAAGTTGAATAAATTTTAAAATTTTATCGTAATAATTTTTCATTTTAATTGATGTCCAAATATGGATTCGGAATATTTAATTCTTTAAGAATTTTAATTTCTAAATTTTCCATTATTTTTGCCTCTTTGTCATCCTCATGTATGTAGCCTAATAGATGAAGAAACCCATGAACAGTGAGATGAGAAATGTGTTGTTCAAAAGTTTTTTTTGAATTCTCTGATTCTCTAATAGCAGTATCTCTAGAAATTACTAAATCACCAAGAACTTGAAAAACACATTTGTTATTTTTACTCTCTTTGGAGCAAAATGATAAAACATTAGTTGGTTGATTCTTTTTTCTGTAGATTTTATTTAGATCCGTTATTTCTATATCATCTGTCAGCCTGACACTTAACTGATAAGACTCTTCTAGAGACATGGATTTATAGCAAACTGAAAGTACATTTCGGACTAGGTTAATTTCATCAGCTAGCCAAATTTCTTTTGCTGAAACTTCTATCAATATTTTATTCACCTTTATTTAAAGCTTTATTATTTTTTTCATAAGCTTCTACTATTTTTGTGACTAAACTATGTCTTGTTATATCGCTTTTCTTAAATAAAACCTTACCTATTTCATTGGTCTTTGGCATTATATTTAATATTTCCTTAAGACCAGATTTTTCACCTCTCGGCAAATCAATCTGAGTTGAGTCACCAACAATAACCATCTTAGAATTCTTGCCGAGTCTTGTTAGAAACATTTTCATCTGCATTGATGATGTATTTTGTGCTTCATCTAAAATAATATATGAATTTTCAAGAGTTCTTCCTCTCATAAATGCCAAGGGAGCAATCTCTATTATATTATTTTCAAGATACCGTTCTAATGTTTTTGAAGGAATTAGGTCATTTAGTGCATCATAAAGCGGCCTTAAGTAAGGATCGATTTTTTCTTTTAAATCACCTGGAAGAAATCCAAGTCTTTCTCCAGCCTCAACAGCAGGTCTAGATAAAATAATTTTAGAGATTTCTTTTTTTAAAAGAGCCTCAACTGCACAAGCTACTGCTAAATATGTTTTGCCAGTTCCGGCGGGCCCTACACCGAAAACAAGGTCTCTATCCTTAATCAAGTTTACAAATTTTAATTGATTTGATGACCTTGGGTAAATATTTTTTCTCTTAGTCTTAATAAGTATAGTATTAAGATCCTCTGCATCTGATTCTTTGGAGTTTTTAGAAAAATTATCAAAGATATCTCCATTTATCTTTTTACCGCTTGCTAATTTGTTGTATACGTTAGAAATAAACTTACTTGCTGATGAGCATGCATCTTGGTTGCCCCTAAATTCAATTATATTTCCTCTATACGAAATATGTATACCAAAATTATTTTCAATTTTAGTCAAATTCTCATCGTGCTGACCATAAAGCTCTATTAATACTTTATTATCTTCTAATTCTAAAATTTGACTAACTTCTTTTAGCTGATTTTTGTTTGTTTTCATAATTTTATAAAATTATACCTTCAAGACTATTATCTCTAGTTTTAATAATTTTTGCCTTAACGATCTCACCAATAAAAGAGGGGTCACCATCCATGTGAACAGATTGAAGATACGAAGATCTTCCGGTCAGTCTGTTAACTCCAAGTCCATGTTTTTCAATAAGGACATTTATTTCTTTCTCAAAAAAACTTGAATTAAAATCTCTTGTTTGCTGTCTAATTAAGTCTTGAAGAATCTTTAACCTCTCACTTTTAATTTCTTCATCAATTTGATCGTCTTTAAGAGCTGCAGGTGTTCCTGGGCGAGGAGAATACTTAAAGCTATAAGCGTGTGCATACTTAACCCTTTTAACAATATCTAAAGTCGCCTCAAAATCATCATCAGTTTCTCCTGGAAAGCCAACTATAAAATCCCCAGAAATAGCAATATCCTGTTTATATTCTCTGGTTTTATCAATTATATCTATATACTCTTGAGATGAATAATTTCTATTCATTTCTTTAAGTATTTTATCTGAGCCAGATTGCACAGGTAAATGAAGATATGGTTGAAGTTTTTCAATATCTCTGTGCGCCCTCATTAATTCTTCTGTCATATCTCTAGGATGACTAGTTATATATCTTATACGCTCAATACTTAATTCTGAAATTTCATTGATTAATTGCGCAAAAGTCATATCTGTATCTTTACCGTTAGATTGAGACCACGCATTTACATTTTGGCCTAATAAAATAATTTCTTTAGCACCAATATCAATTAATTCCTGAGCTTCATTTAAGATTTGTTTTGCAGGTCGAGAAATTTCTACACCTCTGGTATAGGGAACTACACAAAAGGAACAAAATTTATCACAGCCTTCTTGAATAGAGAGCAATGAGCTTATAGACTTTAAGTTCTTCCTCGAATCCTTAAGTTGTAAAAATTTGTCTTCTTCTGGAATATCAATATTTACAAGTTTTTTACTAGGCTGTCCCGGTCTAGTTTCAATTTCATCTAACATCTCAGGCAGCTGATGATATGTTAAAGGTCCAAAAACTAAATCAACTATAGGTGATCTTTTGATGATTTCTTGACCCTCTGCCTGTCCAACACAACCAGCTACAGCAACTTTCGTATTACGTTCAGAATTGAGATTAATTTTTTTTAATCTACCAAGCTCCGAATATATTTTTTCAGCGGCTTTCTCCCTAATATGACAAGTATTTAGTATTATTAAATCAGCTTGATTAGGTTCATCTACAGATGAATAATTATGTTTTTCAAGTATTTCTGCCATTCGTTCAGAATCATACTCATTCATCTGACAGCCATAACTTTTTATGAAAAGATTTCTTTTTTTATCTTGAGGGGTTTGCATATAAACTATTATTTTGTGGTATTCTTTGGTCTACCATATAGCTCAAGTCTATGGTCAACCAATTCAAATCCAAGTGATTCAGCTATTTTTTCTTGAATAAGTTCAATTTCTTCATTGGTAAATTCAATAATTTCACCTGACTCAATGTCAATCAAGTGATCATGATGTTCGCTTGTATCAACATTTTCATAACGAGATCTCCCATCTTTAAATTCATGGCGAACAAGAATTCCAGCTTCCTCAAACAACCTTACAGTTCTATAAACAGTTGCAACAGAAATATTATCATCTACCAAACAGGCTCTCTTATGCAACTCCTCAACATCAGGATGATCATCAGCATTATCTAAAATTCTAGCAATGACTCTTCTTTGATCAGTCATTCTCATAGATTTTTTTTCACACATTTCTTCAATAGTCATCTTTTCACCATATCAAGAAAGTTTGTAATCATCAAAATAAACTTTTGAGAACAGTAAACCATCCTCATACCCTATATCAGCTCTGTAATAATTTTTTAAAACTTTAACTTTCTTAAAACCAATTAATTTATAAAAACAAATTGCAGCATTATTTTCAACTCTAACCTCTAAAAAAATTCTATAAATATTTTTTTTGATAACATCTCTTTCAACTTCGTAAAAAAGTCTTTTAGCAACACCATTTCTTCTATTAGATTTCAGTACACCTAATGATAATAGTTCCTCTTCATTACTAAGTGATCTAAGAAGAATATAGCCGATTGTATTTCTAGATTGTTTAGCCAGATAGCCATAACCACTTCCTTTATCCAATAAATGGAATAATGATGATGCTTCCCAGACTGGTTCTTCACAAACCTTCTGAATATTTTGAATAGATAAAATATTATTTTTATCTATCCTCTCAATAACTAGGTTTTTTTCTTTACAAACCAAGATATGTCCTTTTTTTCTGCAACTGGATCAGATAAATAAAGTGGAGAAACTTTATTATATTGATTTGGTTTTTTAATAATTTGATTAAGAATTTTATGAAAATCAATATAATTCTCTGAATTGATTAATTTATATTTTTTATCAATTAATTTTTCAATTTCATCATCTTCTAAGCTAATTAAAACTAAATCTTCATTACTTAATAATTTGCTGATATTAGATAATTTAGATTTAATAGGTTCGGATATTGGCTCAGATAAATGATTAAAAATTTGAATAAAATATTGATTTTGCAATGCTTTAATTAAAACCAAAGCATTTTCACTTTCATTGCAAACTCCCCTTTGACTTATTGCAATAGCCTCAAGCGCTGATATACCATAAATCGGTATAGATTGGCTTTTTGACAAACCAAGGCTAAAAGCTATACCAACCCTAATACTTGTATAATTACCTGGGCCTATAATCGTTATTATACCGGAAATATCGCTCACTTGTAATGATGCACTTTCTAGAGATTCTTTAACTAATATTGAAATAATATCTGAAGGAGGATTTGATTTATCTTCGTAACATATAATATTTTTATTTTCAGAAACTAAATTAATAGAACAGCTGTTGAGTGAAGTATTAACACACAAAAAAGCCAAAATTATATGATCTCACAAATTTCGTTAAATTTAAATCTTGGTGACCTTTCAAATAATTTTGTTTTATCTCCATAACCAAGGTTACATAAAAAGTTAGACTTTATATTTGTATCTCTAAAAAATTCATTATCGACACCCTCTTTATCAAATCCAGACATTGGACCACAGTCAAGACCAAGAGCTCTTGCAGCAATTATAAAATATGCTCCCTGCATTGATCCATTTCTAAAAGCCGTTTCTTCTGCAATATCTATGGAATGATTAAACCAATTTTGAGCATCTAGATTATGTGGAAATAGTTTGGGTAGATGATCGTGGAAATTAATATCATGTCCAATAATTGCTGTTACAGGAGCTGATTTTGTCTTTTCAAGATTAGACTCTATTACAAAAGGTAAAAGTCTATCTTTTGAAACTTTAGACTTAACAAAAATAATTCTAGCAGGAGAACAATTAGCACTTGTTGGACCCCATTTCATTAAGTCATAAATTTCCATTAAAATATCATTGGAAATATCTTTATCTAACCAATCGTTATGCGTTCTGGCTTCTTTAAAAATTAAATTTTTACTTTTTAAGTCAAATACTGACACCTTGAACCTCTGGGATATAATGTTTCAAAAGGTTTTCTACACCATTTTTAAGCGTCATTGTTGATGAAGGGCAGCCATCACAAGATCCTTTCATACTCACATAAACAATTCCATCTTTAAAATTTTCAAAAACTATATCTCCTCCATCTTGAGCAACTGCAGGCCTAATATGAGTTGATATTATGTCTTTTATTTTTTCAGAAACTTCGTCAAGGATTTCTGTCTGATCAGACTGATCAAATTTTTCTATAAAGATAGGTCTTTCAGATACATAATGATTCATAATTATACTTAGGATTGATGGTTTAATGTTTTGCCATTCTATACCTTCAATAGTTATTGTTAAAAAGTCATAACCAAAAAAGACTCCTACGACGCCATCAACGTCAAATAGAGATAGCGCTAAAGGAGAAGAGGAAGCCTCATCTGAATTTTTAAAATAAAAAGTCTTGCCACTTTCACCTGTAACGTCTTTACCAGGAATAAATTTCATAGTAGCAGGATTTGGGGTCTCTTCAGTTTGAATAAACATAATATCTCCTTTTATAAATTGTCAAAACCAGCAAGTTTATCAATATCACTATCAGATAAATTCCCTGGTATTACCACAACCGGTATTGAATAGCCTTCACCAGATATAGTTTCAACTAATATACCTGGATTTTTATCTTTTTTATTTGAAGCTAAAATAAGCAAAGAAATTGAATTATCAAGACTAATCAAATTTTTAACAGCCTCTAATTTTGACCCATGCTCAATAATATAATTACATGTAATGTCTGAATATGAGTTAATGTTAATTGACAGCTCTTCTAGAGCCTCTCTAGATTCTTTCTCAATATCGTCGATCATTTTGTTATTAACACTTAACCAATATGTAAATTCAGCAGTATCAACAGTTGCCACAATTAATAATCCAGCATTGTTTATCTTTGCCCTTCTTGCGGCATATCTAACTGCTGATTTGCATTCATCAGTTCCATCAAAAACGGCTAAAAAATTTTCTTTCAAAATAACCTCTTTAATTTTAATAACCTAGACCAACAATATCTCTAATCTTTTTCATATTAAGACTCGACCTCTTCATTGCCTCATTAGTACCCTTTTCTAAAATATCGAGTAAAAATGAATGATCATTATCCAACCTTATCAGTTCATCTCTTATTGGTTCAATATTTTCTATTAAAAGATCTGATAAGTCCTTTTTAAATTCAGAAAATTGTTTCCCAGAATAATCACTCAACACAGTGGTTATTTTCAAACCTGCCAAAGAAGAAAAAATTGATATTAAATTGTGTACCTCTGGTCTGGTTTCAAGGTCATCAACATTATTTGGGATTGGTAGAGGATCAGTTTTTGCTTTAGATATCTTTTTAACTATTAGATCATTGCTATCTTTAAATTCAATTCTACTCATTGCTGAAGGATCAGATTTTGACATTTTTTTTGTCCCATCTCTCAAGGACATCACTCTTGAAGACTCATCCATTATTATAGGGTTTGGAATAGGAAAAAAATCTTTACCACCAAAATCTGAATAATCATTATTAAATTTCTGGGCGATATCACGGGTTAGCTCTAAGTGTTGCTTTTGGTCATCACCAACAGGAACTAAATCGGAAAAATACAATAAAATATCTGCTGCCATTAAGTTTGGATATGTATAAAGACCAGAAGATACATTTTCCCTATTCTTTCCAGCCTTTTCTTTAAATTGTGTCATTCTATTAAGCCAACCAATTCTTGTAACACAGTTAAGTATCCATGATAATTCGGAATGATAAGGAACTGTTGATTGAACAAATATTGTTGACTTTTTTGGATCTATTCCTGAAGCCAAATAAATAGAAGCTACATCTAAAATATTAGATTTTAAATCATTTGGATTTTGCCAAACTGTAACAGCATGAAGATCTACGATACAATACAAACAATCATGATCTTTCTGAAGGTTCACAAAGTTTTTAATCGCGCCTAAATAGTTACCAAGATGAAGAGCCCCGGTTGGCTGAACACCTGAAAAAACTATTTTCTTTTTTTTATCTTGCAAACCAATACCTTTTAATTCTTAACAATATTAACTATATCATTTTTATTTAATACGCCTAACACAAACAAAATTAAAAAATAAATAAACGCTCCAGAAAATACTAGAATTAACAATTGTAAAATAATGTGAAGATGACCTATATAATCTGAAATCACTAAAATATAACAAGACATAAATATTACAGAAAAAATTATTTTAAAAAAATCTCTATATAATTTTTTAGTTGATATATTAATTTTATATTTTTTCGATCCTCTAATTAATAATAATAAATTAATCCATGATGAAATAGAAGTGGATATAGCTATGCCAATAATGCCTAAAGGCTTAAATAGAGCTAAAGCTATACCCAAGTTTATAAATATTGAAATTATGCTATAAAATAATGGTGTTCTTGTGTCGCCTAAAGAATAGAATATAGGTAGATAAATTTTTATAAGAACAAACGCAGGCAGCCCAAGTGAAAAAGCTATTAGCGCCTTTGCAACATTAATAGTATTAACTTGATTGAACATTCCATGCTCGTAAATTACAGATATTAAAGGGACGGAAATAATTGAAAGCCCCACCGCAGAAGGTATGATCATAATCAGTGAAAATTTAATAATATTTCTAATAACTAAATTAAATTTATCCAAATCTTTTTTAATATCAAGGCCACTTAGTGTTGGAAGAAGAACAGTACCGATAGAAATACCAAATAATGCTAAAGGAAGCTGATATAATCTCTCAGCATAATACAAAATAGATATTCCACCCTCTACAAAAGAAGCAATTATACCTGATAAAACAATGTTTGCCTGTATAGCGAGCCCAGTTATAATTTGTGGTCTAGCAATGGTTGAAAATTTATTTATTAAATTTAAATTTTTGGGCTTTCTTAAATTTAACTTATAGCCACTTTTAGATAAAAAATAAAAAATCAATAGAAACTGAATAATTCCTGAAAAGGTGACTCCAAAGGATAATAAATACCCGATAGAAGAAATATTGTTTATTGGAAGGATTAAAATAAAAACCAATACAGCATTAAAAATGACTGGGCCAAACGATGAGGCAAAATATCTACCTAAAGAATTAAGAATAGCAATTCCTATAGAAGACAAGGATATAAGCAATATATAAGGGGCTGTTATTCTAGAAAAATTAATGGCTAAATCATATTTAATTGGATCATTAGTAAAACCATAAGCGATAAAATAAATAAAGAAGGGCATAAAAATTTGAAGAACAGAAGTTATTGAAATCATAATAACTAGTGACATAAAAAGAATATCTTCAGAAAATTTAATTGCAGAAATTTTATTAGAGATTAATTTTTTTGAAAACATAGGAATAAATGCAGCGGAAAAAGCTCCTTCAGCAGTTATTCTCCTAAAGATATTTGGTATTCTTAGAGCAACTATAAAAATATCAGTTATATAGCTCACGCCAAGGACATTACTTATTAGGATATCTCTTATCAGCCCAACAACTCGACTAAGAGATGTTAAACCTGCAACAATTAATGTTGGCCTAAATAGAGATTTCTTCTCTGCATTATCAGCCATTACTTAAAACTCGTAAAAGCTCTCTTTCAATTAATTTTTTTGAATTATGGTGCTCAATTTTTTTATTTTTAGAATCTAATACATAAAAAACATCAACAACACGCTCACCAAAAGTTGCGACTTGTGCCCTAAATAAATTTAAATCTAGATGATTTATGGTTTTTGCTAGCTCATGAAGAATGCTCGGCCTATCTTTTCCGCTAACCTCTATAACTGTATAATTTGAAGAGATATTATTCATTATTTTTACAACAATAGGAACTGTGAAAGCATTAATTCTTCTATTATTTAATCTTGATGTTGATGAGACTCCATTTTTAATATCAGTATTTATAAAATTTAGTATTTTTTCTTTAATTCTCTCAATTCTTGAATTATCAAATATTGGTCTATTTTCTTTGTCCTGTATCCATATAACATCTATGGCAATATTTGATGAGTTTGTAAAAATCTTGGCGTTTACAATATTTATTTCCATCGAAGATAATGCGCCTGTCAATTTAGAAAAAAGCCCCTTGCTATCTTTTGACATTATTGAAACTTCAGTCGCTTCAGCATCTTTTTTATTATGAATTATAATTGATGGTTTATTGTTAAAATTTTTTACGAACATCTCTGCTTGTCGAAAAATAATATCATCTTCCAATCCAAGCCAGTATTGATCGCTTTGACTTTTAATCCAATCTTTGAATCTTTTCTCTTTATTAAAATCTGCCTCAGAAAAAACTGATTTTATTTTATTTTGCGCTCTTAATGACCTGTCCTCATCCAGAACCTCACCTGATAATTTTGCATATGTCTCTTTATAAAGCTGTTCAAGCAACTGACCTTTGTGTGCATTCCAGACCCCAGGGCCAACCGCACTAATATCTGCAATTGTAAGAATGAATAAAAATTTTAGTCTTTCCGGTGTCTGAACCTTTAGAGAGAAATCCTCAACAGTTTTGGCATCCATTACATCTCTTGTTTGAGAAAAGTCACTCATAACAAGGTGTTCTTTGACTAACCAAGATATAGTTTCCAACTCATAATCAGATAAATTAAATCTTTTGGAAAATTTTTTAACGATCTTTGCACCCGCTATTGAATGGTCCTCATCACGACCTTTTGCAATATCATGAAATAACAAAGCTATGGTCAAAATTTTCTTACTTAATCCAGAATTAATTATTTCTGAAATAAGTTTTGTAATATTCTTATTTTTTTCTGAAAATAATCTATTTAATTCCCCTATAGCTCTTAATAGATGTTCATCAGCAGTATAATGATGATACATATTAAACTGCATCAAACCTACAATCTTTCCAAAATCTAAAATAAAGCGGCCAAGAACCCCTGTCTCATTCATTTGCCGCAAAGTTTCTTCTGAATTTTTTTTATTTAATAAAATCTCAAGAAAAATCTTATTCGCAGTTTCATTTTGTCTTAAATCTTTATTAACCAGGCTTAGATTTTCTCTTAAAACTCTTACAGCGTTTGGATGTATCAAAACATCCCTTTTCATAGAATAATTAAATAATTTTAAAATGTTTAAGGGGTCTTTCTTAAAAAAATTATTATTTGGTATATCAATTCTACCAGCATTTAATATAAAGCCTTCGACTTTTTCTTCAGAAAAATAAGATAAAGCCTTTGAAATTACTGGTATAGATTTTTTCTGTTGCTCTTCTAATATGGAACATATTGATCTTGTTAAATCCCCAACCTCACGGGCAATAAGAAAATAGTGCCGCATAAATCTCTCTACCCCTAGGAGACCCTTTCTATCATCATAGCCTAATCTTTTCGCCATTTCCCTCTGATCATTAAAATTTATTACTTCCTCGGGTCGTTTGGCTATGTAATGAAGCTGACATCTAACATGCCAAAGAAAGTTTTCACACTTAAGAAAGGTTGTTGACTCATCTTTATTTAAAATACCTTTTTTAAACATATCGTCTGGACGAGAACATTTGTAGCAAAAATTTGTCATCCAGCTAAGGGTCTCTAAATCCCTAAGCCCACCCTTGCCATTCTTGATATTAGGTTCAACAAGGTATCTAGACTGGCCTGCCTTATGTTGTCTTTCTTCGCGCTCATCAAGCTTTGCCTGAATAAAATCCGCTGATGACATTGTTTCTAATTTCTCCCTATAAGACTTTTTAAAACTTTTACTTAGCTCCTCGTTACCCCACAAATGCCTTGCATCTAACATTGAAGTAGTAATTGTTTGATCTTTTTCAGCTAACAAAAGACTCTCAGAAATAGATCTTGTTGCCTGGCCAACTTTTAATCCAAGATCCCACAAAAAGTACAAAGTATTCTCTATGGCAGCTTCAGCCCATGCAGTTTTTTTGTATGGTAATAAAAAGAGAAGGTCTATATCAGATTGAGGAGCCAAAAGACCTCTTCCATATCCTCCAGTAGCTAATACTGAAATCTTTTCAGCTTCAGTGGGGTTATTAAGCGGGTATAAATGTTTGCTTAAGAAATTAATATAATTAATTATTAACTCATCATGTAGATATGATAATTGTTGAGCACATTCTTTACCTTTATACGTATTATTCTCTAGGCGTTTCTGAGCAACTTCATGGGCTTTTTTTAATTGTCCCTTAACATAATTTTTTAGCAAAGAGTTAATTTCATTTGAATAAATTTCTTTTTCACTAAAAACTTCTTCAAAATTAAAATTACAATCCTCAGTCAATATTTTTATTTTGGATTTCATCTCTTTCCTTTTACCTGAAGAAGATAAGGTTTAAAAATTTATTGTTTTAAAATACCACTTTATAAAAGAAAAACTAAAAATAATTTTTATTAATTAATTACTAATTCATATTAAAAATAGTAATATTAATTTGAAATATTAATATTTTTTATTATTTTATTATAAAATGCTTGACGCTTTTATTAGTTTTGTATATTTGTCTCCAAATTATTAAATAAAATTATCAAATTGGTGAAAGATCTTGAAAGATAAAATTGATATAAATGAAACAAGCTATGATGAGCAAGAGGCTTTAAAGTTCCACTCCGAAGGAAGGCCAGGTAAAATAGAAATTAATGCTACTAAGCCAATGGCAACGCAAAGGGATTTAGCTTTAGCATATTCACCAGGCGTTGCGGCTCCTGTATTAGCAATATCTGATAATCCTGATAGCGCATATGATTATACTGCTAAAGGGAATCTTGTTGCTGTTATATCTAATGGCTCTGCAATTCTTGGTTTAGGTGATCTTGGTCCTTTAGCCTCTAAACCGGTGATGGAAGGTAAGGCGGTTTTATTTAAAAGATTTGCAGATGTTGACTCTATTGATATTGAAATTAATGAAAAAGATCCTGACAAAATTTCAGATATTATTGCAAGTCTTGAGCCATCTTTTGGAGGTATAAATCTTGAAGACATAAGTGCGCCAGATTGTTTTATAATAGAGAGCAAATTAAGAGAAAAATTAAATATACCTGTTTTTCATGATGATCAACATGGTACTGCAATTATATCAGCCGCTGGAATTATTAACGCACTTGATCTTACCGGTAAAAATATTGCTGACATGAAGGTTGTTATTAATGGAGCTGGGGCTGCTGGGATTGCATGTCTAGAGCTATTAAAGGCGATGGGATTGCCTCATGATAATGCGGTTCTTTGCGACTCAAAAGGGCCAATTTATATTGGTAGAGAAGATAATATTAACCAATGGAAATCAGCTCATGCTATACAAACAAAGGAGCGAACCCTTGCAGATGCGGTTAAGGGTTCTGATATTTTCCTTGGTTTATCAGTTAAAGGAGCCTTAACTCCTGAAATGATTAAAACTATGAATAAAAATCCAATAATATTCGCCATGGCAAATCCTGATCCTGAAATTGATCCTAAAATTGCAAAAGAATTAAGACCTGATTGCATAATGGCAACAGGAAGATCTGATTATGCAAATCAAGTAAATAATGTTTTAGGATTTCCTTATATTTTTCGTGGCGCACTTGATGTCAGGGCAACAACAATTAATGAAGATATGAAAATTGCCTGTGCAGAATCGCTAGCAAAGCTAGCTCGTGAAGATGTACCGGATGAAGTTGCTGCCGCTTATTCTGGGGCAAGACCAAGATACGGTCCTGAATATATCATACCTGCGCCTTTTGACCCAAGATTGATAAGAGATATTCCGCCTGCAGTTGCAAAAGCGGCTATGAAATCAGGCGTTGCTAGATTACCAATTGTAGATGAAGACGCCTATAAAAATAGATTATCAGCAAGACTTGACCCAACTGCAGATATAATGCAACCAATTTTTTCTAAAGCTAAAAGACTTATGAAAAGAGTTGTTTTTGCTGAAGGTGAAGAAGAAAAAATAATTAGAGCTGCGCTAAACTTTAGAGAGCTTGGCCTTGGAATACCTGTGCTAGTTGGTAGACAGGAGAAAATTGAAGATACGCTCAAGAAGATAGGTTTAAGACCTGATACAGATATAGAAATAGTTAATTCGAAAGACTCCGATAAATCTGAAGAGTATGCAGACTTCTTGTATAAAAGACTTCAGAGAAAGGGATATTTAAGAAGAGATTGCCTAAGAATGGTTAATAATGATCGAAATATATTTTCATCCTGCATGACCTCTCTAGGTCATGCGGATGCTATGATTACAGGAACAACGAGAAATTATTCACTTGCGCTTGAGGATATAACTCAAGTGATTGATCCAATAAACAATAAAAGAATTGTAGGAATTTCTGCAATGGTTTCTGGGCCTAGGACAGTATTAGTTGCGGATACAAATGTTCATGACATGCCATCAGCTGAAGAAATTGCTGATATTGCTGAAGCTGGTGCTGAATTAGCAAGGAGGCTTGGATTTGTTCCCAGAGTTGCTTTACTGGCTTACTCATCTTTTGGTTATCCTGAAGGAGAAAGGTCAACATTTATGAGAGAGGCTGTTGATATCCTTGATAAAAGAAATACCAATTTTGAGTACGATGGCGAAATGGCGGCTGATGTCGCGCTTAACCCAAAAGCTATGGAGCTCTATCCTTTCTGTAGATTATCAGGGCCAGCAAATGTTTTAATTATGCCTGCAATTCATTCTGCATCTATCTCAACTAAGCTACTTCAAGAGCTTGGTGGATCTAATTTAGTTGGCCCAATGCTAGTTGGATTATCAAAGCCGATACAGATAATACCTACCGGGTCTAGAGTTTCAGAAATAATTAATCTTGCCGCCATAGCAGCTTGTGATCTTGGAAGATAAAACTACTTAAGTCCCTCAGCATACTTCCAAAACATTTCTGGTATATCTGAACCGCCTAGATTTTTTATCTGTCTGACACCAGTTGGACATGTTACATTTATTTCAGTTAAATATTTGCCTATAACATCAATCCCTACAAAAACTAAATTCATCTCTTGAAGGATGGGTTTGATAGCCTTGCATATTTTCATGTCACTCTGAGTTAATTCAGATAGCTGTGGAATTCCTCCAACACCAAGATTTGATCTGAACTCACCCTTTGCAGGTATTCTGTTTAAACAACCAACAGGCTCACCATTTAAAAGAATTATCCTTTTATCACCATTTTCAACTTCCGGTAAAAAAGGCTGGACCATTATTGGCTCTTCTTGGTCTTTTATGAATTTCTCTATTTTTATGAATATATCTTTACTATTCTGTAACCTTATTATCCCTTCTCCACCTTTTCCATAAAGAGGTTTTAAAACAATGTCTTTATGAATTTTTTGAAAATTTAAAATAGCATCAGCATCTAGGGAAATTAGAGTTTCTGGCATTAAATCTTCAAAAAAAGTTACTAATAATTTTTCGGGAGCATTTCTAACACTTATTGGATTATTTATTATACGGGTATTTTTTGGAAGATGTTCAAGTAGGTGAGTATATGTAATATAATTCATATTGAAAGGTGGCTCCTGTCTCATCAAAACAAAATCTATATCTAGAAAATCGGTTTCAAATGGTTTGCCAAGAGTAAAGTGATTATCCTCATCATCCATAACTTGAAGTGGCTCAATAAGAGATGTTGTCTTGCCATTTTTATATGTAAGCTTATCTGGGGTATAATGAAATATTTTATGTCCTCTTTTCTGAGCTTCCAAACATAATGCAAATGTAGTATCGCCGCTTATTGATAGAGTTTCGATATGATCCATCTGAAAAGCTACATTAAGACTCATCTTCTTTTCCTTTTAACTTTAGAGCTGCATTATATACTTCTTTTCTTGAGAAATTGGTATATTTAGATATTTCTTTTGCGGCATCCGAAAGTGACATTGATTTAAGGGCATCCTCTAAAATAAACTCTAAATTTTGAGGCTTATCTGAGTTAATATTACCCTCAACAATAATAATTATTTCACCCTTAATATTTTCTCTTAAAGATAGCTCCTTGATCACTTCAGTAATTTTAGATGTAATAATTTCCTCAAATTTTTTAGTGAGCTCCCTGCAAATAGAAATCTTTCTATTACCAAAAATCTCTAATATTGTTTCTAAAGTTTTAATAATCCTGTTTGAGCTCTCAAAAAAAATCAAAGTTGATTTAATATTTTTTAATTCTTCTAAATAATCTTTCTTTGCCTTTACTTTAACAGGCAAAAATCCTGAAAAAAAGAATTTATCTGATGGAAGACCAGATAAAGTTATTGCTGCTATAGGAGAAGATGGACCTGGACATGAGGTAACTCTCAAGTTTCTCTTTTTTAACTCTTTGACTAATTTATAACCAGGGTCTGAAATAAGGGGAGTGCCGGCATCTGAGACAAGAGAGACATTTTTCCCATTTTCAATTTCGTCAATTATAAATTTTCTAGTTTTTACATCACTGTGCTCATGATAAGACATCAATTTATTTTTTATATTGTAATGATTTAAAAGCTTAATAGTTGTCCTTGTGTCTTCACAAAAAATTAAATCTGAGGATTCAAGCTCTTCAAGGGCACGAATAGTTATATCTTTTAAATTTCCAATAGGTAAAGAAATTATAGTTAATCTTCCCTCATTATTATCCTTCAATCAATAGCTCCTTTGAGAATAATTTGAAAGCATGGTTTCTGTGAGAAATGCTGTGTTTAAATTGTGGATCCATTTCACCAAATGTACTCTCATAGCCTAATGGAATAAAGATAGGATCATAACCAAAACCATTTTTTCCCCGAGGGGGAAATGAAAGTGTCCCATCCACCCTTCCTTTGTAAATTCTATAATCACCGTCAGGCCAAGATACTGCTAATACACAAATAAAATAAGCTGAATAATCGGTTGCTTCTATTTTTAAGAGACTTTCTTGAATCTTATTTGCTGCATATAAAAAATCTTTTTTTGGACCAGCCCATCTTGCTGAATAAATACCTGGTTCTCCATTTAGGGCATTAACACAAAGGCCAGAATCATCTGAAATAGATACAGTTTTTGAAAGCGTTGAAGTTACAGATGCTTTTATAAGGGCGTTTTCTTCAAAACTTGAACCATTCTCTTCTGGCTCATCAATTCCTAGATCACTAGAGGACAATATTTTAAGATCATAATTCTTCAACAGATCTTTAATTTCTGAGACCTTTCCTTCATTATGACTTGCTATGATAATGTCTTCATTATTAATTTTTTTTTTCATCTAAGTTTCAAATACTTTTTTTTGAATATTATTTATTTCTACAATTCCCTTTTGAGCAAGATTATAAAGCTCAGAGTACTTCTCTTGAGAGAAAGGAATAGTTTCAGCAGTTGCCTGAACCTCGACGATTCCTCCATAATCGGTTAAAACAAAATTAGCATCTGCTTCAGCTTTTGAGTCCTCATCATAATCAAGGTCTAGAATTGAAACATTTTCATAAATTCCACAAGAAACCGCACCAATACATCCAATAATTGGGTCTGTTAATAAATCTCTTGAGCTTAAAAGATTATTAATTGACTGCCTCAGTGCTACCCAAGCCCCAGAAATTGAAGCTGTTCTTGTACCACCATCAGCTTGAATCACATCACAATCAATATTAATTTGATATTCACCTAATTTTTTTAAATCAATTATAGATCTTAAGGATCTACCTATTAATCTTTGTATTTCTTGTGTTCTTCCGCTTTGTTTTCCATGCGAGGACTCTCTTCTCATCCTTTCTGAAGTTGACCTAGGTAACATGCCATATTCTGCTGTAACCCATCCACTTCCAGAATTTCTTAGCCAAGGAGGGACCCTATTTTCAACTGATGCAGTGCATAATACATGAGTATCACCAAATTTTATCAAACAAGAACCTTCAGCATGTTTAGAAATCCCCAAATCAATTTCTATCTTTCTAAGTTCGTCATAGTTTCTTCCAGAGGGTCTTTTCATATTTTATCTCAAAAAAATTAACATTTATTTTTATTTATGGGTTGAAAAACAATTCTATATATCACACATAACACAATATAATACACAATATAACGTTATGAATTTCAACTTAGTTATTTTAAAGGATATTTATTAGGGGTAAAAAATGGAAGAAGAAAAAGAAGATCAAGAAAGTAATGCAGAAGACAAATTAGAATCAAATGAAACCGAAGCTGAGGATTCGCCCAAGGAAATTTCTTTAGAAGACAAAGTTAAAGAACTAGAAGATAAAATTTTAAGATCAGCTGCTGAGGTTGAAAATATTAGAAAACGTTCAGAGAAAGAGAGAGCTGAAGCTTATAAAATAGGCATAAGTCTTTTCGTAAAAGATTTTGTTCCTGTATTAGATAATATTGAAAGAGCGCTTTCAACCCTTAAAGATACAGATGATGTAAATTACGAGTCTTTTGTAGAAGGCATTTCTGCTACTGAAAAAGATATAATAAGTTTACTTGAAAAACATGGTATACAACAAATTAATCCTATAAATGAAAAATTTGATCCTCTTTTTCATGAAGCGCTATTTGAGGCAGAATCAGATGAGCACGAACCTGGTTTTGTAACGCAAGTAATTGAAGTTGGCTACGCAATCGATAAAAGGCTTATTAGGGCTGCAAAAGTAGGGGTTTCCTCAAAAAAATAATTTTTCAAAAATACTCTTGTAAGTAGAAAAAGAGTAACCATATAAGCAAAGTATTAAATTTATATCCAAACAAAAGGGAGTATTGTCATGGGTAGAGTTATAGGTATCGACTTAGGAACAACAAATAGCTGCGTTTCTATAATGGAAGGATCGCAGCCAAAAGTTTTAGAAAATGCCGAAGGGGCTAGAACAACCCCGTCAATGGTATCTTTTGATGAAGAAAAGAAAAGACTAATTGGTCAACCTGCTAAAAGACAAGCTGTAACAAATCCTACAAATACTCTTTTTGCAGTTAAACGATTAATTGGAAGATCTTTTGACGATCCTGCTACTAAAGAAGATCAAGATATGGTCCCGTATAATATTGTTAAAGGTGACAACGGTGATGCATATGTTGAGGCTGAAGGAGACAAATATTCACCAGCTCAAATCTCGGCTTTCATTCTTCAAAAAATGAAAGAAACGGCAGAGGATTATCTTGGAGAAAAAGTTGACCAAGCTGTAATAACCGTCCCTGCATATTTTAATGATGCACAAAGACAAGCCACCAAAGATGCTGGAAAAATTGCTGGTCTAGAAGTTTTAAGAATTATCAATGAGCCTACAGCAGCGGCGCTCTCTTATGGCCTTGAAAAAAAAGAAGGTAAATTAATTGCTGTTTATGACCTAGGTGGCGGAACGTTTGATATTTCTATACTGGAAATTGGAGATGGCGTTTTTGAGGTAAAGTCAACAAATGGTGACACTTTCTTAGGTGGTGAAGATTTTGACACTCTATTAGTAAATCATCTTGCTGATGAATTTAAAAAAGAAAATAGTGTAGATTTGAGAGAAGATAAGCTTGCCCTCCAAAGGCTAAAAGAAGCTGCTGAAAAAGCAAAAATAGAATTATCATCAGCCTCACAAACTGAAGTTAATCTTCCTTTCATTACTGCAGACCAAACTGGCCCAAAACATTTAACACACAAACTTACTAGAGCATCTTTAGAAAGTTTAGTTGAAAAGCTTATCGAAAGGACAATTATACCTTGTAAAGCTGCTCTGAAAGATGCCGGAATTGATGCATCAAAAATAGACGAGGTTGTTTTGGTCGGTGGCCAAACTAGAATGCCAAAAATAAGAGAAGCGGTAAAAGAGTTCTTCAATAAAGAGCCTAATATGTCTGTTAATCCAGATGAAGTTGTTGCAATGGGTGCAGCAATTCAGGCAGGTGTTCTTCAAGGAGATGTTAAAGACGTTCTCCTTCTTGATGTTACACCTCTATCTCTAGGTATTGAAACTTTAGGTGGTGTTTTCACGAGATTAATCGATAAAAATACAACTATTCCAACAAAAAAATCTCAAGTTTTTTCAACTGCCGAAGACAACCAGTCTGCTGTTACAATAAGAGTATTTCAAGGTGAAAGAGAGATGGCTAATGATAACAAGCTTCTGGGTCAATTCAATCTAGAAGGTATCAGTCCTGCTCCTAGAGGAATACCTCAAATTGATGTTGCATTTGATATTGATGCTAACGGGATTGTTTCTGTTTCCGCTACTGATAAAGCCACTGGCAAAGAACAAAAAATTACTATTGAAGCATCGGGTGGCTTAAGCGATGATGAAATTGAAAATATGATTAAAGAAGCTGAAGCTAATGCTGAAGCTGATAAAAAAGTAAGAGAACTTGTTGATGCAAAAAATCAAGCAGAGGCCATTATACATTCAGCTGAAAAAGGCATTGCTGATGCAGGTGATAAAATTACAAACGAGGAAAAGGATCCAGTTGAAGCAGCAATAAAAGACCTAAAAGAGGTTTTAGAAAGTGAAGATTTAACTGCCATACAAGAAAAAACAGCCTCACTTTCTCAAGCAGCAATGAAAATTGGTGAAAAACTATACCAACAAGAACAAGAAAATTCAGAAAACTCTAGCGAGGGCGATAATGGGGCTGATGATGCAGATATAGTAGATGCTGACTTTGAAGAAGTTAAGGAAGAAGAAGAAACTATTAAAGAAGAAGAAAAAAATTAACATTAAAAATTATTAATCGGAACGCTTTATATGGCAAAAAGAGATTACTATGATGTGCTGGGTGTTCAAAAAAATGCATCAGATGCTGAAATAAAAAAAGCATTCAGAAACTTAGCTAAAGAAAATCATCCTGACAGTAATCGTGGGGATGAAGGTGCAGAAACTCGTTTCAAAGAAATTAATGAAGCTTATGAGAATTTAAAGGATCCTCAAACCAGGGCTGCATATGATCAGTTTGGACATGCAGGAACCCAGGCCGGTGGTATGGGCGGCGGCGGATTTGGCGGCGGCGGATTTGGCGGAAACTTTTCTGATATATTTGAAGATTTGTTTGGTGACTTTGCGGGACGATCTGGACAAGGATCAAGGCAACAAAGACAATCGCGTGGGTCAGATTTAAGAGCAGAAATAAAGATAGACCTTAAAGATGCTTATTATGGAACAACTAGGGAATTAGCAATTAACTCTGCAACTGGGTGTGATGATTGTGACAGCACTGGAGCTGCTTCGGGAAGTGGTAGATCAACATGTCAACACTGTGGTGGTTCTGGGAGCGTAAGATCAACTCAAGGGTTTTTTACTTTGGAAAGAACATGTAGCGTCTGTAATGGTAAGGGATCCCTTATAGAAAACCCTTGTAGAAGCTGCTCCGGAAGCGGAAGAGTTAGAAAAAAAAGAAAGCTATCTGTAAATATCCCAAGAGGAGTTGATGAAGGAACAAGAATAAGACTTGGCGGAGAAGGTGAGGCTGGAGAAAATGGAGGGCCATATGGTGATCTCTATGTTTTTGTATCAATCAAAGAAAATGAATTTTTTAAAAGAAGTGAGGCAGATCTATTAAGCGAAGTTCCAATTGATTTTGTCACGGCAGCTCTTGGGGGTCAAATTGAGGTACCGACTCCTGATGGAAAAAAAATAAGAATTTCGATTCCAGAGGGGTGTCAAAATAATAGGCAGTTTCGATTAAAGGGTAAGGGTATGCCAGTATTGCAAACAAATAGATTAGGTGATCTCTACGTTGAAATAAGGGTTGAGGTTCCAACTAAACTAAATGAACAGCAAAAAGGAATCTTGAGAGAGTTTTCAGAGATTAATAAAAAAAACACAAGCCCTGAAACAAATAGTTACTTAGATAGTTTAAAGAGAATCTTTACTGGTTAAGGCTTTTTGTGAATAAATTTTCTTTTTCTATTGGGGTTGCAAGACTTACATATTTTACACTCTAACCCCCAGCACGATCTGGCTGTACAAAACTCTCTTCCCCAAAAAATTATTTGCAAATGTAATTTATTCCAATCTTTTTTCTCAAATACATTCTTAAGGTCTTTTTCAGTTTGTTTGACATTTTTTCCATTTGTAAGCCCCCATCTCTGTGCCAGTCTATGAATATGTGTATCAACTGGAAACGATGGAATATTGAATGCCTGGCTTACAACAACCGATGCTGTTTTATGGCCCACGCCAGGAAGTTTTTCTAGAAGAGCGATATCGTTGGGTACAATAGAGTTAAATTGATCAACTAATATTGATGATAGTTTTAAGATTGCTCTAGATTTTTTTGGGCCTAATCCACAGGGTTTAATTATAGAATAAATTTCCTCATATGACAGATTGATCATTTGTCTGGGTGTTTTAGCTCTCTTAAATAAATGTGGCGTTACTTTATTAACTCTCTCATCTGTACATTGCGCAGATAAAAGAACAGCGATTAAAAGGGTGTAAGGGTCTTCGTGATCAAGGGGAACAGGGGTAGTTTTGTAATTGTGATTTAAAATAGAAAGAATTTTTTTTGCTTTTTCTTTTTTATTCATATGAAATTACAAACTTTAAAGATTAAATTTACCATCAAAAAATTCATATGATATAGGCTGTCCGGTTGCAATCTCTCTTGTCAAAATCTCTTCTGATGAGAGCCCCTCTATGTGCATAACCAAAGCTCTAAGAGAATTACCATGAGCGCTTATTAATATATTGTTGTCTTCAATAAGTAAGGGTAAAATTTTATCCCTGAAGTAAGGAATAACTCTTTCAGCAGTATCTTTTAAGCTCTCACCACCTGGAGGTGGAATATCAAATGATCTTCTCCAAATGTGAACCTGATCCTCTCCCCATTTCTTTCTAGCAGCATCTTTATTAAGCCCTGTTAACTCTCCATAATCTCGTTCATTTAGTGCCTGATCTCTAATTATATTAATTTGATCTATTCCAAGCTCTTCTAAAATTATATCAGCAGTATTAATTGCTCTATCAAGAATAGAGGTAAAGAGATAAGAGTAGTTTTTGTTTTCTTCTTTTAAAAGATTGCCAGTTTTATGAGCTTCTTCAACACCTTTTTTTGTTAAACCCGGGTTTTCCCAACCAGTAAAAAGGTTTTTATTATTCCAATCACTTTGCCCATGTCGAACTAATGTTAAGTTAGTCATTAAGCTTTCCTTTTATTTTTGTATTCCAAGAACATCTAATGCAGAAAATAAACCAGGGCCTTTACCAATTCCCCATTCTGCAGATTTTAAAGCACCTTTTACAAATATATTTCTATTTTCAGCAAAGTGAGAAACAACTATGCGTTCTCCTTCTCCAGCAAAAATAACTGAATGATCGCCAATAACAGTTCCCCCTCTAAGAGAGACAATACCAATATCACCATTTTTTCGAGATAAATCGGATCCATTTCTAGAAATATCTAAAGAAGAATGAAGATCAATTCCTCTACCCTCAGCCGCTGCACCAGCAAGCTCCAGAGCTGTTCCAGATGGAGAATCTATTTTATCTCGATGATGCATATCAGATATTTCTATATCCCAGTCGCTATCAAGAGATCTTGCAAGTTTTTTTACTGTCTCAAGCAAAGCATTAACCCCCAGACTCATATTTCCAGATTTGATTATTGTAGCATGTCTTGCAGCAGCCTTAATTTTCTCTTCTTCTTCTTCATCAAAACCAGTTGTACCAATTACATGAACCTTTCTGGCCTGAGCAACAAGTTCACAAACTTCAATAGTTGAAGATGGCGAACTAAAGTCTATCACTGCATCTGATTTCAAAATACAGCCCAGAGGATCATCGGTTATTAAAATACCAGTTTCTTTGCCGCCAATAAGAGATGAAATATCAGTATTTAAAAAACTAGAATCTTTCGTCTCAATTGCTCCAACTATATTAAACTTGTCTGAAGCTTGAGCTTGAGACATTATTTGCTGGCCCATTTTTCCAGCAGCACCTATAACAGATATATTTATAAATTTTCCCATATTCCTATCTTATCACAATTAAATATTTCTTAACCATATTTCATTAGTCTTATGATTAATATTCTTTTTTAAAATTAAGTTAGCCTTATATTTTGTTGGAAGAATATTTTCATTTAAATTTATAAGGTTTATTTTTTCCCAAATAGAATTTGCTATTTCTTTTGCCTGATCAATATCAATAGATGAAAATCTATTAAAAAAATCCTCCTTATTATTTAAGGCAGCCAATCTTAAAGATAAAAATCTATCAATATACCATTGCCTTAAATATCTTTCATCGGCATCTAGATAAATTGAAAAATTAAGAAAATCTTGTACTTCTAAGATTGTCTTTTTGTCTTTTGATTTTGCTGATTGAAGAACATTTATACCTTCAATAATTACAACATCTGGATCAATTATTTCTAGTTTTTCATCAGGTATAATGTCATATAGATTGTGAGAGTATATTGGAGCATATGTTTTTGATACCCCGGCCTTAACGCTTGATAAAAATTTATAAAAAGAGTCAATATCATAACTTTCTGGAAAACCTTTTTTCTCCATTAAATTATTTTCTTCTAAAACAGAATTAGGATACAAAAAACCATCTGTAGTAAGTAATTTTATATTAAAGCCTTTTAGGGATTTTTTTAGAAGTAGCTCAAGTATTCTTGAAAATGTTGACTTGCCAGATGCTACCGAGCCTGCAACTCCTATAATAAATGGATATTTCTTTTGTTCGCTTGTTTCTGTATCTTTTATTTTTCGATTTATACGATTGTAATTTCTTATATTTATAGATAAAAGATCTACCATCGAAAGGTAGCTTTTATCCACAAGATCTTCTTTAAACTTTTCCTGAAGATCATTAATTACCTGAAAGTCTTTTTCGTTTAACTGATAAATATCCTCATTACTTAATGGAAGCCAATCTTCATACCTAAACTTTGTAAAATTTTCTTCTAGCCTAGACATAGTTACTAAGAAGACATTCTGTCCTTTAGTTCTTTATAAACCTCTTCTGGCTCAATATCTAATTTTTTCAAAAGCAGTAACCAATGATAAATTAAATCAGCACTCTCACTAATTGTGTCTTTTTTTGTTTGGCCAATTGCAGCAACAATTGTCTCTATAGCCTCCTCACCCATTTTTCTTGCAATATGATTTATATCATTGCTAAGCATGGTCTTTGTATAAGAGCTATCGTCATTGCTTATAGATTTTTCTTCGATTATAGACCAAAGCTTTTCAAGAATATTTTCATTTTCTGACATATTTATTCCTCTTAAATTTATACTAATTAAAGTCTTACCGAAATACCAGCTTTACTCATTGCTTCTTTGGTTTCTTGAATAGATATTTCACCAAAATGGAAAATAGATGCAGCAAGTACTGCGCTTGCGCCACCTATCATTACACCATCAATTAAGTCTTCAACTTTGCCAACCCCTCCTGATGCAATTACCGGAACTGATATTTCATTTGATACAGCCCTTAAAAGATCATTATCGTATCCGGATTTTGTTCCGTCTCTATCCATAGAAGTTAATAGAATTTCGCCCGCACCTAAGTCGCTAACTTTTTTTGCAAACTCAATAGCATTTATACCAGTAGAGTTTCTGCCTCCATGGGTAAAAATTTCCCATTTATTTTTCGAGACAATTTTTGCATCTATTGCAACGACTATACATTGGCTCCCAAATATTGAACTGGCCTCATAGATTAAATCAGGATTACTGACTGCAGCAGTGTTAATTGAAACTTTATCGGCTCCAGATGATAAAAGAGACTGGATATCAGATATAGACCTAACACCACCACCAACAGTTAATGGCATAAAACATTGCTCAGCAGTTTTTTTTACCGTATCAAGTAAAATAGGTCTTTTCTCATGACTTGCAGTTATATCTAAAAAACAAAGCTCATCTGCACCACTTTTGTCATAAGTTTTTGCAACTTCAACAGGGTTTCCGGCATCTACTAAATCTACAAAATTTATACCTTTAACAACCCTTCCGTCCTTAACATCAAGACATGGTATTATTCTAGTTTTTAACATTATAACCTTACGATTTTAAGAGCTTCTTTAATATCAACTTTTTTATCATATACAGCTCGACCACAAATTACTCCGCCAATCCCAGATCCCTCATTTTCTTTGACCTCGATAACGTCTTCAATTGCTGAAACTCCTCCAGAAACAATAACAGGTATATTTACAGCTTTCGCAATTTCAAGTGTTGAGGATATATTTGGACCTGACATTAAACCATCTTTATCGATATCAGTAAAAATAATTGCGCATACACCTTTTTTCTCAGCATTAATCGCAAGTTCATTTGCGTTTACACCGCTATCTTTAGTCCACCCTTCAATTGAAACTTTGCCTTTTCTAGCATCAATTCCGATTACGATTTTATTTGGAAAATCTCGACAAGCTACATCTAAAAAAGAAATATCATTTATAGCTTTTGTTCCGATAACAACCCTCTCAATACCAACAGCCAATAAAGATTTTATTTTTGCTATGGACCTAACACCACCACCAAACTGTATTTTTAGATTTGTTTTTAAAGATATTTCCTCAACTATTTTAAAATTGCTTGAACTTCCATTTTTCGCCCCGTCTAAATCAACAACATGAATCCAATTACATCCCATGTCCTCAAAGAATTTTGCCTGGTCAACAGGATCTTCATTAAAAATGGTTTTTTTCTCAAAGTCTCCTTTTTCAAGTCTTACGCATTTACCTTGATATATATCGATAGCTGGAAAAAAAATCATGGTGACCACTCTATGAAATTTTTTAAAAGTGTGACACCTGCGGCCTGACTCTTTTCTGGATGAAACTGTGTACCTAAAATATTATCTCTACCCAACGAAGAAACAAAATCTTCTCCATAATTGGTTGAAGAGATAATTGTTTTACTATCAAGCGGCGAAAATTTATATGAATGAACAAAATAATAATTACTAATTTTAATATCTTGAAAAACTGGATGATTTTTTTTTACTACAATATTATTCCAGCCCATATGAGGAACTTTTAATTTAGCATCACTTGGGTCAAGCGGAATAACATCTCCCTCAATCCAATTTAAACCCTTATGTTTGCCGCCCTCAAAACTTGATGTAGCCATCAATTGTAAACCAATACATATACCAAGAATAGGCTTTGCCTTCTTTAATACTGCTTCGTCCAAGGCTTCTTTTAACCCGTCAATACTTTTTAATTTCTGAATACAAGACCCAAAAGCCCCAACACCAGGCAAAACTAATTTATCAGAATTAAGGATTTTTTCAGGATCTTTCGTTAAGCTTACAGAACCATTGATAACTGAATTACTCATTGCAAGCTCTAGAGCTTTTGTAGCAGAATGAATATTTCCACAATCATAATCAACTACTGCAATAGACATATTTTTCATAAAAACTTAGCTTCCCAGCGAACCTTTACTTGAAGGTGATCTACCCATTTCTCGAGGGTCAATTACCATTGCATCACGGAGAGATCTAGCTAAACCTTTAAAACATGACTCAGCAATATGGTGATTATTCTCTCCATATAAATTTTCAATATGAACATTAGCTCCCAAATTTTGTGAAAAAGCAGCAAACCATTCATGAAAAAGCTCTGTATCCATTTCTCCTAAAACTGCTTTTGAAAAGGAAACTTTCCAAATTAGACTTGGTCTTTTTGATATATCTAAAGCTACTCTAGTTAAGGTTTCATCCATTGGAATAACTGCACTACCAAAACGCTTAATGCCTGAAAAATCGCCGAGCGCTTTAGCAATAGCTGACCCTATTACAATACCAGTGTCTTCTGTTGTGTGATGTTGATCAACATGAAGATCACCCTCCGCTTTAAGTTTAAGATCAATTAATGAGTGTCTTGAAAAACTTTCAAGCATATGATCTAAAAAACCAATACCTGTTTCTATTTCAGAGACACCTGATCCATCAATATCAAGCTCAACAAAAATTTTTGTTTCCCTGGTTTCTCTCTCAATTATAGCTTTTCTATTTTTTTCTTTAGCATTCATATTTAAGCCTCAGCAGAAATTATATATATTATCGCTTTCTTAAATGTAAGACAAAAGCACCATCACCCCCTTGTAACCTGTGAGCAATAGAATATCCAATAATTAAAGGAAAAATTTCATCCTCTTTTAACCATTCAATAAAAGCGTTCTTTAATATTCCTTTACCTTTTCCGGTAATAATAAGTACATAACTATACTTATATTTCCAACATGTGTCTAAAAAAGATAGAAATGATACTTTAGCATCCTCAATATTTAATCCATGCAAATCAAGAGTTGCACTTGTTTCGATTTTCTTGGTTGCCAGTTTTTTTACTATTTTTTTTGTTAATGTTCCTGGTGGAGGTAAGCCCTTCTTTTTCTTAAAAGACACTTCACGACTAGATTTGTTTAGATAATTATCATTAATAAAAGTATCTTTATTTTCAACCTCAAATTCATTGTTGATAAATTCATTCCAAACACTTAAATCGTCTTCATCTTCCATTATTAATCATCGGGGTTTGTTGAAATTAACTCCCATGCAGGATTTTTACTTTTTAAGGGTTTTTGAAAAACCCAAATATCTTTTATAACTTGAGGAGAATCTTTGTTTCCTTCAATAATTTGTCCAGTTGAATCTTCGCCATAACTTATAATTTTGGTCTCAAAATTTACTTTAATTTGAGCTGTATTTTTGTCTAATTTTGCATCTATAATATCCACTAAATTAAACTCTACTACCTCATTAAATAGTTTTTGTTTTAATTCATTTCTTGATGAAATAGCTTCAGAGAAACCATCATAAACTTCTTTACCTATAAAATCTTTTATTGAATTTAAATCACCAGATGCATAATTTTGAACAATCATTTTATATGCATTTTTAGAGCCCTCTAAAAATGATTCTTGAGTAAAATTTTTATCATTTAGAGTTAAATAGTCTAATATTTCTTCTTTAGAATGTGGGATAGAGTTTTCGGTTTTCTCAAAATTTTTAATATCTCTATTTTTCTTTGGTTGAAAAATATTTTTATTATCTAACGGGTCTTCGTTGCCAGTTCTTTTTCCTAATGTTGCTCTTAGTCTTATAAAGGCTACTACTGCAAACACAAGAAGTATAATATTCATCGGATCAAAGGGGTTGCCCATTGCATCTGTCCTTTCTATAGTGTTTTTTTATTATACGAATATACATTAACTTTAAATAAAATTTTATTTTTTTTGAGGAAAGCTTGTTTTATCCGTTTGTAGTTTTTTTTCTAGTTTTGCCTATTATTGAAATATGGGCCTTAATAAAGCTTGGAAATTATTTTGGTTTTTTTGGAACCTTAATAATTATAATTGGTACAGCAATTATTGGAATCTTTATTGCAAAACAACAAGGGCTCGGTATAATTTTTTCACTTCAATCTAAACTAGCACAAGGAAAACAAGCCCTTCCTGAAATAGTTGAGGGATTAGCCCTTCTTATAGGTGCATTATTTTTTATCATACCTGGAGCAATAACCGATATATTTGGAATAATTCTTATAATACCAAGTTTTAGAAAATTTTTATTAAAGTTAGCAGTTAATAAAATAATAGATGAGTTGAGAAAAAGAGAAAATAGATATTAAGTATTTTTCAACCAAAGGGGCTCTTTTGGAAGCGATGCTAAAAATTCTCTATGATTTTTTTCATCAATATCTGATATTCTTGATTTTAACTTTTTCTTTCTAGTTAATGAGGTTGAATAATTATTTTCATAATCTTCAATTCGTTCTGTCTTGTTGGTTGACAATTCAAGATCGGGTTCTTTTCCGCCTACAAGCTCAAGATATACCTCGGCTAAAATCTCAGAGTCCAAAAGAGCTCCATGTAGGGTCCTATTTGAATTATCAACAAAAAATCTTTTACAAAGAGCATCCAAACTGTTTCTTGCACCAGGGTATTTGCTCCTTGCTATTTTTAATGTATCGATAACTCTGTCGTTGTTTATTTTATCCCTTTTAGCTCTTTCCAGCTCGCTATTTAAAAAGTTAATATCAAAATCAGCATTATGAGCAACCAGCTTACTATCACCAATAAAATTTAAAAAATCATCTACAATTTCTATAAACTTTGGTTTATTTGATAAAAATTCATTTGTTAGTCCATGGACTTTTTCAGCCCCAGCATCCATTTCTCTTTCAGGGTTTAAATAAGCCTGAAAAGTATTTTGCGTAGGCACGTGGTTTATAAGTTCAACACAGCCAATTTCAACAATTCTATCTCCATTGTCAGGGCTCAAGCCAGTGGTTTCTGTATCAAGTACGATTTCTCTCATTCTGTTCAATTTCCTCAAGAATATTTAAGGCTTGTTTTTCTGCATCGTCAATACTTATTGAGGTATCGATAATAAAATCAGCCTTTTGACATTTTATAGTATTTGGGATTTGAGATATTAATATCTTATTAAATTTATCATCCGTCATATCTGGTCTTTTTAAAACTCTCTCTCTTTGTATTTTTTCTGAAGTTGATACAACAATGACATAATCTACGTGCTTTTCTCCATTAGTTTCATAAAGAAGCGGAATATCGAGAATTACAACTTTTTCATTAATATTTTTCTCAAAAAATATAGCCCTATCTTCTTGCAAAAGTGGATGTATTATTTCCTCAAGTTTTTTTATTTTATTTTTATTACCAACAACAATGCCCCCTAGAACCTTTCGATCAACCGATCCATCTTTAGATATTGCTTCAGGATATAAATTTTTTATAGCTAGTGCCCCTTTATTTCCAGCTTCATAGAGCTTGTGTACTGAAGCGTCTGCGTCGTAAACTGGTACTCCAAGGTCACTAAAAATTTTTGCTGTTTCGCTTTTACCCATCCCTATAGAACCAGTAAGGCCAATCTTTATCATTATTTAGCTCGCCTTATGTGTTCAAGTATGTGTTGTTTTAAACCATTAGTAACTTCTGGTCTTACTCCAAAAAAAGACTCAAAAGAGGGTGCTGCTTGATAAAGCAACATTCCTAAGCCCCCAATGGTTTTTATATTTTGTGATCTCGCTAAACTCATACTTTCAGTATTTTCTGGATTATAAACAATATCAGCAAAAAACTCTATTCCCCCAATATTTTTAAAATTAATAAAATTAGTATCAGTCATTCCCGCCATTCCAACTGGTGTAGCATTAATAAGTAAATCGATACTTAATTTCTTAAGGTTTATATCATCAATATGAAGTGGTTCAGCAGCATGAAAGTTTACTTTTTCTACAAGCTTTTCTGCTCTGTCAATATTTCTATTAAATACAAATATTTTTTTTGGATTTTCCTTACTTAATGACAATGCAATGCTTTTTGCAGCTCCCCCTGCACCTAAAATACCAATTCTTAAACTTGATAAATTAATATCAGGAAAGTCTTCCTTAAAGCTTTCGACAAATCCGCCGCCATCTGTATTATCTCCGTAGATTATATTATTTTTAAATGTTATTAGGTTTACTGCTTGTAAAACCCTTGCGCTTTCACTTAATTCATCACAGATTTCAGTAACTTTTTCCTTGTGAGGTATTGTTATGTTAAGGCCAGAAAAACCTTGCTCTTTTTTCGAAATAACTAGACTTTTCAAATCATTTGGATGTACTTCTATTTTTTCATACTCACCAAATATCCCATGCTCTTTGATCCAATAATTATGTATGATTGGTGACCAACTATGTTTTACAGGAAAGCCTATGACAGCAGCTTTTTTCATTATTTAATAATTCCGTTAGCATTTAATTTTCTAAGTTTTTCTAACAAAGGAATAATTGGTAAACCAATTATTGTAAAAAAATCTCCATCTATTTTTGAAAAAAGTTGAGCTCCTTCTTTTTCAATAGAGTATCCCCCAGCAGAGAAAGTTACTTGGTTACCAACCTTTTTTAAATAATTTTTCAAAAATTCATCAGAAAAATTTCTCATTTTCATTTTTGGTGACTGCTCATTGCGCCATATTATTTTATTATTTAACGAAATAACTGTAGCTGAATCTAAATAATGAGTTTTGTTTCTAAACAAACGAAAATTTTCTAGGGCTTCTTTCATTGTTTTAGGTTTATTGTAAACCTTCCCTTTGAAAGAAAGAACTTGGTCTGCTCCAATAACATAACAATCATTATATTTGTTTGAAACCGATAAAGCTTTTTTTTCAGCTAACATTAAAGCCAACTTTTTTGTAGTGCCCTTAAAATTTTTTTTTAGCTTTTCTTCATTAGCAAGCGGCTTAAGAGAAGTATATTTAATGCCTGTTGCATCCATAATTTTACGTCTTGAGGCGGAAGAAGACGCTAAAATAATATTATTTTTTT